>Ga0194125_10001332_pt1 | contig 41884 bp, 35 predicted proteins | sample TA2KigC250mmetaG_FD_148626 | JGI IMG/M metagenome (GOLD analysis project Ga0194125, IMG submission 148626) | Freshwater microbial communities from Lake Tanganyika, Tanzania - TA2015034 Kigoma Deep Cast 250m | ecosystem: Environmental > Aquatic > Freshwater > Lake | place: Tanzania: Lake...
CGGGATCACGGCGCGCGTCTCCAGGATGGCCATCGATCTGGCGCGCAAGGAGGGAGCCAAGGTCGGCTTCCTGCGCCTGATCACCGTCTGGCCGTTCCCCGAGAAGCGGATCCGGGATCTGGCCCGGAAGACGAAAGCCTTCGTCGTCCCGGAGATCAACTATGGACAGATGGCGCTCGAGGTGGAGCGGTGCGCGGCCGGGGCCGCCGGGACGGTGCACGTGCCGCATGGCGGCGGCGGTGTCCACGATCCCGAAGCCATCTTGAAGGCGATCCTGGGGGTGAAGCGATGAGCACGATCCTGGGCAGGATGGAGCTTCCGCTCGAAGAGCATCCGATCGCTCCCTACATCCGGATGGACAGGATGCCGCACATCTGGTGCCCCACCTGCGGCATCGGCACGGTGGTCAAGTGCTACGCCACGGCGCTCGAGCAGTCGCAGCTCGACTTGGACAAGGTGGCGGTCGTCTCTGGCATAGGCTGCACAGGGAGAGTCGCGGGATACCTGAAGCTCGACGGCTTCCACAGCACGCACGGGCGGGCGATCCCGTTCGCGACGGGATTGAAGCTCGCGCGGCCCGAACTCCTCGTCACGGTCTTCTCAGGCGACGGCGACCTCGTCGGCATCGGCGGCAATCACTTTATCCACGCCGCGCGCCGGAACATGGACCTGATGATCGTGCTGGTCAACAACTTCATCTATGGGATGACGGGCGGGCAGAACGCGGCCACGACTCCGCCGGGGGCCAAGACCTCCACGATGCCCTTCGGAAACTACGAGAGGCCGTTCAATCTGCCCCATCTGGCGGCGAGCTGCGGGGCCACCTATGTCGCGCGCTGGACGAGCCTGCATGTGCGGCGGCTGACGAAGTCCTTCCGAGAAGCGCTGGGCAGGAAGGGGTTCCGGTTCATCGAGGTGATCGCTCCCTGCTCGACCCTCTATGCGCGATTGAACAAGCTCGGCACCGGGTACGATCTGATGCGCTTCTATCACGACAACGCCGAGATCCAGCACGGAGCCGACGTTCGGGATCTGGACATCGCCTTTCAGGACCGGATCATCTGCGGCAAGTTCATCGACGAGGAGCGCCCGACCTTCCAGGAAATGATGATGGCGCACTACAAGAAGGTGCTCGGAGAGAAGTACGTGCCGATGTCGCCCGAGGGAGGCTGGATCCATGAGTAGGACGGAGATTCGGATTACGGGATTCGGCGGCCAGGGGGTTGTCCTGTGCGGGTACATCATCGGACGCGCTTGCGCGATCAACTCCGACCTGCACGCGACGATGGTCCAGAGCTTCGGCCCCGAGGCCCGAGGATCCTCGTGCAGCGCGACCCTGGTCGTCGCGGACGTCGAGGTTCTCTATCCCTACATCAAGAAGCCCAACATCCTCGTCGTCATGTCTTCCGAGGGATACCAGAGGTTCTCGGACGAGCTGGACGGCGAGGGGACCCTGATCTACGAGAAAGATCTCGTGCACCCCACAGCGAAGCCGGGCCAGCGGAGCTTCGGCGTCCGATCAACCTGGATCGCCGAATCGATGGGCAAGCCGATCGTTCAGAACATCGTGATGCTCGGGTTCTTCACCGCGGTGACGAAGATCGTCACACGGGAACAGATGCGGGAGGCCGTGAAGGCATCGGTTCCGGCGGGCACGGAGGAGTTGAATGTGAAGGCCTTCGAGGCGGGATGGGAGGCCTTCGAGCAGGAATACGGCCCGGGCGGGCCGGCGCGCAAGGAGAGCGCCTTGAAGGAAGCCGACAAGGCCTGAGGCCGCAGCGCCGGTTGCAACAGAGGAGTCTCAGGAGGCAATTGAGAATGAGGTCACGGCGCCCGCGCGCGCAGAGTCCCCCCAAAGCGGTGGCGGAGAAGCGCGCGCTCGTAATCGGAGGCGGAATCGCGGGGATTCAGGCCGCGCTGGATCTCGCGAACGCGCGCATACCCGTGACGCTGGTGGAGAAGTCGCCGTCGCTCGGCGGCCGCATGGCCCAGCTCGACAAGACCTTCCCCACCATGGACTGCTCGATCTGAATTCTCGGCCCTAGGGCCATGGATGCCGGTCGGCATCCGCTGATCGAGGTCGTCACGAATGCGGAAGTCATCGCGTGCGAAGGCGCGCCGGGGGACTTTCGCGTCCGCATCCGAAAGAACCCGCGCTACGTCCGCGAGGACAAGTGCGTCGCCTGCGGGCAGTGCGTCGATACCTGTCCGATGGTCGGGGGCAACGAGTTCGACGTGGGGCTCAAGGCCCGCAAGGCGATCTACCGCCCCTTCCCCCAGTCCGTGCCGGCAGCGTATGTCATCGATCCGGAGGCCTGCCTCAACTTCACGCCCTTCCTCAGCCAGAAGCAGAAGAAGACCCTCGAGAAGGTTCAGGAAGTCAAGAAGCGCAAGCAGGCCGACTATCCGCTCCGCTTCCTGCCGTGCGGGCATTGCATGAAGTCCTGCCTGGTGGATGCCGTCGACTTCGACATGCTCCCGGAGGAGAGGGAGATCGACGTGGGCGGGATCCTCGTCGCCGTCGGATTCCAGGAATTCGACGCGCGGAAGCTCGGCAACTACGGATATGGACGTTTCCCGAATGTCATCACGAGCCTCGAGCTCGAACGGATGCTCAACGCCTCCGGCGTCACGCTCGGTCACGTCGTGCGTCCCTCCGATCGGACGACGCCGAAGCGGATCGTCTTCGTCCAGTGCGTGGGCGCGCGGGGCGAGGGGGGAAGGCCCTACTGCAGCCGCTTCTGCTGCATGAACGCCGTGAAGGACTCGATGCTGATCAGGATGCACGATCCCGAAGTCGAGGAAGTGACGATCCTCTACACCGACCTTCGGGCCTTCGGCAAGGGTTTCGACGAGTTCGTGGAGCGATCGAGGAACGAGCGAAGCGCGGTCTATGTCCGGGGACGCCCGGCCAAGATCGAGCAGGTCGAGGACGGGAGTCTGGAGATCTTCGTGGAGGACACGCTGGAGCACGCGCAGAAGCGGATGCGGGCGGACCTCGTCGTCCTCTCCGTCGCCGCGGCGCCGAACGAGGGGGCGCTGGACCTGGCGCGGATGCTCGGGATCGAGACCGACGCCTATGGGTTCATGGCGAGAGAGGATCCGGCGGTCTCGGCCGTCGAGACGACGCGCGAGGGGATCTATGTCTGCGGAAGCTCGGTGGGGCCGCAGGTGATCCCGGACTGCGTAGCGCAGGCATCGGCCGCCGCCGCGCGCGCCGAGCTGTTCCTGGCCGGACACCGGAGCGAGAAGCGCGAGAAAGAGGTGGAGCCGCTCGATCTCTCGGGTCCCCTTCGGATCGGGGTGATGATCTGCCATTGCGGGATCAACATCGGCGGCGTCCTCGACGTGGAAGGGCTCGTAGGCCGCGCGGCCGGGCTTCCCGACGTGGTCGCGTCGAAGGGGCATCTCTTCTCCTGTTCCTCGGTGGGACAGGACGAGCTGGCGGAGATGATCCGCGAGCACAAGCTCAACCGGATCGTCGTCGCGGCCTGTACGCCGCGGACGCATGAGCCGGTCTTCCGCGGGGCCTGCGCGCGGTTGGGCTTCAATCCATACCTGCTGGAGATGGTGAACATCCGGGATCAGTGCTCCTGGGTCCACGCGAACGAGCCGGAGGCGGCGCAAGAGAAAGCCTGGGCTCTGATCCGCATGGGAGTCGCCCGCGCGCGGCATCTCGCCCCGCTCGCCGAGGGCGAGGCGCCGATGACGCGCAGCGCTCTCGTGATCGGCGGCGGCATCGCCGGGATCCAGGCCGCGACCGATCTCGCGGCCCAGGGTTTCCCGGTGACCCTCGTCGAGAAGGGCAAGGAGCTTGGAGGCAGACTGGCGGGGGAGGGCCTCAAGCACCTCTATCCGAACATGAGGGCGGCCCGGGACGTGCTGCGCGAGAAGCTCCAGCGGCTGGAAGAGAGCGGCGCGCGGGTTCTGCTCGAGACGGAGGTCGCCGGCATCAAGGGGTTCGTCGGGAGCTTCGAGGCCACGCTCAAAGGACCGACCAGCGAAGTTCTTCCCGCAGGAGCGATCATCCTGGCGATCGGCGCGGACCTTCACGACCCCGCCGGCGAGCATGGCTACGGCAGGCTGCCGAACGTTCTGACGAGCGACGATCTGGAGCGGCTCTTCACCGGATCAGGAGAGGAGATCCTGATCGAGGGGAAGAAGCCGAAGAGCGCGGCCTTCATCCTCTGCGTCGGATCCCGCGATCCGAACGGCTATCCGGGATGTTCGCGCTATTGCTGCCCCACGGCCATCAAGCAGGCCATGATCCTGTCCCGCCAGGGTATCGACACCACGATCTTCTACCGCGACATCCGCACGATCTCGACGGGAGCCGAGGAGATGTACCGCGAGGCGCGCGGACTCGGGATCCTCTTCGTCAGGATACCGCCCGAGCGCGCCGTGGAGGTGATCGGCGGCGAGCGGGCCGAGGCGGTCCGCTGCCATGACGACCTCCTCGCGCGCGAGCTGGAGGTTCCCGCCGATCTCGTCGTCCTGAGCGTCGGAATGCGCCCGAGGCAGCCCGACACGGATCGATTTCACGACATGCTCAAGGCGAGCGTCGGCCTCGACGGCTTCTTCATGGAGAGGCATCCGGAGCTGGCGCCCGTCGAGACGGTCGTGGAGGGGATTCTGCTGGCGGGGACCGTGCAGGGCCCGAAGGACTTGGTCGACTCCGTCGCCCAGGCGTCGGCCGCAGCCGCGAAAGCCGCGGTCTTCCTCGCGCACGAGAAGGTGAAGATCGATCCCACCGTCGCGGCGGTCCACGAGGCGCGTTGTCGCGGCTGCGGGAAGTGCGTCGAGATCTGCGAGTTCCAGGCGCCGGTCCTCGTCGAGATCGCGGAGGGCGTGCATGTCGCGAGGATCAACCCGTCGGTCTGCAAGGGATGCGGCACCTGCGCGAGCTGGTGTCCCTCGGGGGCGATCACGGCGATGCACTTCACCGACCGCCAGGTGTTCGCGATGATCGACGAGCTGCTCGCCGAGGAGGCGGCGCCGTGAGCGGGGCCCTGAAGCCGGCCGCGCGGCGCCCTCGCGTCGGGGATTCCGGGGCGTCCTGGGATCCCAGCATCGTCGTCTTCGCCTGCAACTGGTGCTCCTACGCCGGGGCCGACACCGCGGGAGTATCGAGGATCCAGCAGCAGCCCCACTTCCGGATCATCCGCGTCATGTGCTCGGGGAGGATCCAGCCGGGATTCGTCCTGCGGGCGTTCGAGAAGGGGGCCGACGGCGTTCTGGTGTCGGGATGCCACTTCGGCGACTGCCACTACATCTTCGGGAATCATCGGGCCGTCGAGCAGTTCGACAAGACGAAGAAGGTCGTCCGTCTCCTCGGGATCGAGGAAGGGCGCCTCCGCCTCGAGTGGATCAGCGCGGCGGAAGGGGCCCGGTTCGCACAGGTGATCGGGGAGTTCACCGACACGGTTCGCAGGCTCGGTCCTAGCCCGCTCGGAGCGAGCGCGGGACGGCGATCGGCCGCGCAACCGGCAAGAGGCGAGACCGAGCCATGACGCTGACGCAAGATCTGCTCAAGGCGGCCGGGAGGTCCAGGGCGTGGGCCTGCTACGACTGCGGCAAGTGCACGGCCACTTGCCCCGTGAGCCGGACCGGGCGCGACTACAGCCCGCGCCGTCATGTCCTCGCGACGGTTCTCGGCCACGAGGATGAGATCCTGAGCGACGGCAAGATCCACGCGTGTCTCACCTGCTCGCTGTGCGACCAGCGATGCCCGGCGCAGGTGCGCTACACCGATCTCATGCTCCTGCTCCGCGAGATGGCTCATCGGGAAGGGGTCGAGCCCGAGTGTCCGCACGGCGGCGCGTTGCAGTCGGTCATGCGCATGATGGCCGGAGGCAAGACCGAGCAGGACCGGATGGGGTGGATGCCGAGCGATCTCCGCGCCGACCCCGAGAAGGGGGAGGTCTTCTACTGGACCGGCTGCTCCATGTACTACGACGCCTTCTTCCCCGAGCTCGAGTCGCGCGCGCTGCGCGGGACCGAGGCGGCCGTCAGGGCGCTCAACCGTCTCGGGATCGTCCCGGTCGTCTCGCCCCGGGAGCGCTGCTGCGGCCACGACCTCCTCTGGAACGGGGATCGCGCGAGCTTCGAGCGGCTCGCCGAGCACAATGTGGACCTTGTCGCCGGGAGCGGAGCGGCGACCCTCGTCGTTTCCTGCGCCGAGTGCCTTAGAACATGGTCGATCGACTACGCCCCGCGCTTCAAAGGGAAGGCGCCGAGGATCGTCCACATCTCGACCTATCTGCTCGAGCGCCTCCCGGACCTTCGCATCGCCGCGAGGGAGCCGCTGCGGGTCACCTACCAGGATCCTTGCCGCCTGGGTAGGCATCTGGGGATCTATGACCCCCCGAGGGAGCTTCTTGCGGGGATCCCCGGGGTCGAGCTCATAGAGATGCGTCACGCGCGCGCCGCCGCGGGCTGCTGCGCCGGAGGAACCTGGTCGGACTGCGACCGCTTCGCGAAGCAGATCCAGGTGTCGCGCCTCAGGGAAGCGCGCGCCACGGGCGCCGAGGTCCTGGTCACCGCCTGTCCGAAGTGCCAGATCCACTTTCGATGCGCCATGAAGGATCCCAAGGTCGGGGAAGAAGTGCAGATCGAGATGAGGGATCTTGCGGAGATCGTCGCGGAGGCCCTCGCTCCGAACGAGTAAACGAGACGGCCGCTGAGAGGAAGGGGAGAGACCGATGATACGCGAGCAGACCGACGACGGCGTCCGGGTGGGCGTCTTCGTCTGCGACTGCGGGTTGAACATTGCGGGCGCCGTGGACTGCGCCGACGTGGCGGAGTACGCAAGCACGCTGCCGGACGTGGCCTGCGTCGTACGCAACAAGTACACCTGCGCCGACCCGGGCCAGAACGAGATCAAGACCGCGATCCAGCAGCACCGGCTGAACCGGGTCGTGGTCGCATCCTGCACGCCCAGGCAGCACGAGCCGACGTTCCGCCAGTGCGTCTACGAGGCGGGCCTGAATCCCTATCTGATGGAGATGGCCAATCTGAGGGAGCACTGCTCCTGGGTCCATCCCACCGATCGGGATGGCGCCACGTGGAAGGCGAAGGATCTCGTGGCGGGGGCGGTGGCGCGGGCCCGGCTCCTGCAGCCGCAGGAAGAGATGAGCGTCCAGGTGACCAAGCAGGCGCTCGTGATAGGGGGCGGCGTGGCCGGCATCGAAGCGGCCCTGCAGCTCGCCGATGCCGGGCATCGAGTGGTGCTGGTCGAGAAGGAGGCGTCGATCGGCGGGATCATGGCCCAGCTAGACAAGACCTATCCCACGATGGACTGCTCCATATGAATTCTCGGCCCTAAGGCCATCGATGCCGGTCGGCATCAGAAAATCGAGCTCCTGACCTATAGCGAAGTCGAAGAGGTCTCCGGCTACGTCGGCAACTTCACGGTCAAGATCCGCAAGAAGGCGCGCTATGTGGACCCTTCGCTCTGCAACGCCTGCGGCGAGTGCTCGAAGATCTGTCCGGTAGTCAAGCCGGACGAGTTCCAGATGGGGCTCTCGTCCCGCAAGGCGGTCTACATCCCCTTCCCGCAGGCGGTCCCATGCTCCTATGTCCTCAACATGGACGACTGCCTGGGGAACAATCCGCTCGCCTGCGGCAAGTGCGCCGAGGTCTGCGAGAAGAAGGCGATCAACTACGACGACCGCGATCAGATCGTCACGCGCGAGGTCGGAGCGATCGTCGTCGCGGTCGGCCTCGATGTCTACGATCCCACCGAGATGGACGAGTATGGATACACGCGATTCGAGAACGTGATCACGTCGATGGAGTTCGAGCGCCTGATCTGCGCGGGGGGGCCCACGGCGGGGCACTTCGTCCGGCCCAGCGACCAGAAGAGGCCCCAGAGGATCGGGTTCATCCAGTGCGTCGGCTCGAGGAATCCGAAGATCGGCCGCCCCTACTGCTCCAATATCTGCTGCATGAACACGGTGAAGGACACGCTGCTGCTCGCGGACCACTATCCGGACGTGGAGAACACGGTCTTCTACCAGGACATCCGCGCCTTCGGAAAGATGTTCGAGGACATGTTCCAGCGCTCCAAGGAAGCGGGAACGCGCTACGTCCGCGGGCTGCCGGGGGACATCGAGGAGGATCCGGTCACGCGCAATCTCGTCATCACCGTGGAGAACACCACTTCCGGCCGCATCGAGCGCCACGGGCTGGACATGGTGATCCTCTCCGTCGGCGTCGAGCCCCGGAAGGACCTGGACAAGATATGCAGGATGCTGACCCTCTCGCGGACCTCGGACGGCTTCCTGATGGAGTCGCATCCCAAGCTCAAGCCGGTCGACGCTCCGACGCGGGGCGTCTACTTCGCCGGCTTCTGCGAGTCGCCGAAGGACATCAAGGACGCCGTCTGCCAGGCGGGCGCGGCCGCGTCGCGCGGCGGGGCGCTCCTCAACGCGGGACGGATCAAGATCGAGGCGATCACCAGCCGCATCGACGAAGCGGCCTGCAAGAAGTGCGGACTCTGCGCGGCGGTCTGCCCCTATGGCGCGATCGTCTGGAAGAAGGGAGACGTCGCCGTCGTGGTCGAGGCGGCGTGCGCGGGCTGCGGCGCGTGCGGCGCGACCTGCCAGTTCGGGGCGATCACGATGCGCCACTTCACAGATGATCAGATCCTGGCGCAGGTGAGGGCGATCCTGGCCGATCGTCCGCAGGAGAAGGTTTTCGCCTTCGCATGCAACTGGTGCTCCTATGCGGGGGGCGACATGGCGGGGATCTCGAGGATCCAGTATCCGGCGACGGGACGCGTCATTCGGACGATGTGCTCGGCCCGGGTCTCGGAAGAGATGGTCCTCGAGGCGTTCCGTTGCGGAGCGCCTGTCGTGCTCCTCTCGGGCTGTCACTACGCGGACTGCCACTACATCAACGCGAATCGCCAGACGGTCAAGAGGATGCAACGCCTCTGGGACAAGCTGGAGGCGGCGGGGGTGCGCCCGGAGCGGCTTCAGCTCGAGTGGATCAGCGCCGCTGAAGGACAGAAGTTCGCCAAGGTGATGAAGCAGATGGAGGAGCTGCGGCGCACCGTGACGGCGGAGGAGATCCAACACGCGCGGAAGGCGCTGCGGCCGAAGCCGAGGAAGGTGGCGGTGGAGGAGGTCGTAGGCTAGGCCGAGATGACCCGCTGCGCGGGCGAAGCGAGCCCAACTGGAGGCACGAATGGGGGCGACGATCGAGAAGTTCCGATGCATGATGTGCGGCCACGAGTACGAGGAGGCCGTCGAGAAGGGAGAGGACAAGGAGCGATCCTGTCCGAAGTGCCGCTCCAACAGCATTCGCCACCTCAAGAAGAGGCCGGCGGCCAGGGAGTCGCTCCAGGGATGAACGGGGATCGGCGCAAGAAGGGGATCGGAGGCGGGGCCCGATGATCGGCAACGACGAAGGCCGGGAGGGAGCCGTCCGGGTCGACTTCGCCTTCAAGCGAGAGCTGGCGAAGAAGATCGAGGGGAACCTCGCGAGCTACTGCTACCAGTGCGGGGCCTGCGCGGGCGATTGCCCCGCCACGACCTACAGCGGCAACCGGTTCAATCCGCGCGAGATCATGTTGAAGGTTCTCTACGGCCTCGGCGATGAGCTGCTCACGAAGGAGTCGATCCTCTGGGAGTGCACCAACTGCTACAACTGTCATGAGCGATGCCCGCAGGAGGTGAAGCCGGTAGAGGTCATCATCTCCCTGAAAAACATGCTTGCCGATCGCGGGATCTGCCCCGAGCCCGTGGAACAGGTCATTCGGACGTTCGAGTCGAGCGGTCGAACGACCCCGATGACATCGGCCGTCAATCGGCAGCGGGAGTCATATGGCCTCTCTCCCCTGATGGATGTCCCGATGGAGGAGGTTCGAGCGCTCATCGAACCGGAGGCGGGACCGGTGATCGCCACGGCGGCCGAGTTCCCCGAGATCGCGCGGAGGCCGGCCCCGACCTCCACCGACTCGCAAGGCTCGCGCCGCTTCGCCTTCTTCCCCGGCTGCTTGATCCCCGTGAGGCATCCGGCGATGGAGTTCGCGATTCGCCATACGCTCTTGAACCTCGGCATCGAGATCGTCGACCTCGAGGGCGCCTCCTGCTGCCCCGATCCGATCTACTTCAAGTCCAAGGACAAGCTGTCGTGGCTCTGCGTCGCCGCCCGCAATCTCTGCCTGGCCGAGGAGCAGGGCGTCGATCTGTTCACGAACTGCTCCGGGTGCACGGCGACCCTTTCGGAGACCTACCACCTTCTTCATGACGATGCGCTGCGGGCTCGGGTGAATGAGAGGCTGGCGAGGATCGGGAAGAGGTACGAGGGCCGAAGCCGCATTCGCCACATCGTGACCCTGCTGAGGGACGTCGTCGGCTATGAAGCCGTCAGGGCGTCGGTCGTTCGGCCTCTCGAAGGGCTCAACGTGGCGATCCACTACGGCTGCCATCTTCTGAAGCCGAGCAAGATCATGGCGGTGGATGATCCGAACAACCCGATCGTGATGGAGAACCTAGTCGAGGCGCTGGGGGCGAAGCCCGTCCGCCACAGGAACTGGCACCTGTGCTGCGGGAAGGCCTGTCAGGCGGAGGACATCCCCTCGAACATGATGCACGATCTCCTCGGCGCCGTCCGGGAAGAGCGGGCCGACCTTCTGGGGTTGATCTGCCCGACCTGCTTCGGCCAGTTCGATCACGGGCAGGCGAAGATCGCGGCGCAGTTCGGGGAGGAGTTCGGCACGCCCGCCGTCTACTACTTCCAGCTTCTCGCGTTCGCGCAGGGCGTTTCCTACGACAAGCTGGGATTCGCGAGGCAGCGCTTCAAGCCGGAGTGCTTGAAGAGGTTTGAATAAGGCCCGGCTCCGGCGGCCGCCCCGGCTCCGGCAGGTGTAGTCTCCCAGCCCCCTTGTGCTATACTGGTCTGCGCGCGATCCACATCCGGAGGCCCAACGATGAGATCTCTCGTGTGTCTGCCAATCGCCGCGGCTCTCGTGCTTCTGTTGTCGGGGTCCGCACCCGCCCGAACTGCGATCTACGACATCCAGTACACGACCGATCCGTCCGGCAACTCCCCCATGGTGGGTCAGTCGGTGACGATCTCGGGCATCGTCACAGCGATCTTCGTCAGCGGCTATGTCGTCGCCGAAGAAGCAGGACCCTGGCATGCCATCTACGTTTACTCCACCCGAGACGGACCGAAGGTCGGCGACGAGATAGGGCTGAGCGGAACGGTATTCGAGTCCGGAGGCATGACGCGCATCTCGAGCGTTACGAGCTACACCCGACTCTCCCAGGGGAATGCCCTGACCCCATGGCCCGTGAATGCCCCCGGATCGGCGATGCGCTGGAGTCCCTGACCGGAGTCCTCTTCTTCACGAGCGGGGCATTCAAGGTCGAGCCGAGGACGACGGCCGACATCAGTGGGGAGGTCATACCTTCCTATGCGCTTCTCGGGACCGTCGTGACGATGGATGACGGCCTGAGCGTCCTTCAGGACGCCTACGTGATCATCCGAGGCGACCGGATCGTCGCCATACAGCAAGCCGAACCGCCGGGAGTGCCGATCGTCGATTGCGAGGGTCTGATCTTCCCGGGCCTGATCGACGCCCACAATCATGCAGTCTGGAACATCCTCGACCTGATCCCGTTCAACCGGACCTTCAACGATCGCTCTGAGTGGCGCGCGCATCCGCTCTATGCGGACTTCCAGACGCAGTACTACGCCATGCGCAACTATGGAGGCTCCGACGCGCAGACCTCGAACGCCTACAAGCTTGCCGAGGTCAGGGCGTTGTGCGCCGGGACCACGATGATCCAGAGCACCAACTGCAACGGCCCTGCCTACGACTACTTCGCCCACCAAGGAATCGGCATCGGCAATGCCGAGCGGTTTCCCAGCAGGGTCTTTGATTCGGTGTTTCCTCTCAATGAGACCCAGGCGTTCTGGACGCAGAAGCGCGGCGAGTACTGGGAGCGCTTCGTCATCCACCTGTCGGAGGGGATCAACGCCGGCGCGCTGCAGGAGTTCTACACCTGGCGGGACTGGGGCATGCTCGATGGGCGGACCACGATCCTCCACGGCGTTCCCTACGGTCCGAGCGAGTGGACGCAGATGGCCGCGGCCGGCGCGAGCCTGGTCTGGGCGCCGGCCAGCAACTGGTATCTGTACGCGGCATCGCCGAACATCCCCCAGGCCCTGGCCGCCGGCGTGAATGTCGCGATCGCTCCCGACTGGACCGAGTCGGGATGCCGGGACATGCTCGCGGAGATGAAGTACGGCTACGCGCTGAACGTCTCCCTCTGGGGCGGCATGCTGACGGCGGAGGACTTCGCCCTATTCGCGACGCGCAACGCCGCGCAAGCCATGGGGCTCCACGAGAGGACCGGCAAGCTTGCGCCAGGGTTCCAGGCGGATTGCCTGGTCATTCCGGGCGACCCGCAGAGCCCCTACGATGCGCTGCTGGCCGCGGATCCGGCCGACGTGCGACTGACCGTCGTCAGCGGCCGGCCGATGTACGGCGATCAGGAGTTGATGACGCAGTTCCCGTTCCTGGAGAGCATGGAGGAGATCGAGATCTGTGGCCGCGAGAAGATGCTGGCTGTTCAGGTCGACGCCTTCGCGATTCCGGCCTCCGACAAGGCGATGTCCCTCGTCATCTCGGAGCTGGAGGAGGCTTACGGCCATGCCCTTCCGCGGGTCTGCGCGTTTCTCGGCCCTTACTACTGCTCGGCCGCCGGCGCGGATGATCTGGCCCATGCTGGCGGTCCTTCGCTCTCGGTCTGGCCCAATCCCTCTCGCGGATCAGCGACGCTCAAGCTTGGCGGCCTGGGCGGCGGTCCCGCCCGTCTTGAAATCTATGACGGGCGTGGAGGGATCGTTCGTGGTCTCCTCGCAGGAACGCGGGGCGCTGCGGATCGCCTCGCCGTCTGGGACGGTCGGGACGAGGCCGGGAGAAGAGTGGCGTCGGGCGTTTACTTCGTTCGCCTCGACGGCGGCACGCGAGCCTCGGGCGCGAAGATCCAGCTGATTCGGTAGCGGGCCCGCCGGCTTCTCCGCCGGCTCCGGATTCTCGGCCCGTTCCGCGGGGCTGGGCTCCCGTCAGTCCCCCATCAGACGCATCGCGCGGATGACTTCCCCCTCGTCCTTGGCTTTCAGAAACGCCTCGCGAACGTCGGTGGTCTGGAAGGCAACCGCCATCTGCTTGTAGATCTTCAGATACTGCGCGTCGTCATAGGGCGGGGCGACGATCACGAAGAAGAGATGGGCCGGCTGGCCGTCGAGGCAGTCGAATTCGAGCCCACGGCTCGAGCGGGCGAAGGCGAAGAGAAGCTCCTTGGCGTGAATCGTTCGAACGTGGGGAACGGCGATGCCGCGCACGAGGCCCGTGCTCGCCTTCTTCTCGCGGCTCAGAAGATCAGTGTGGAGTTTTCCCACGCTCCCCGTTCTGCCGCCGGCCTCGACGAGTTGCGCAAGCTCCAGGAGCGCCTCTTCCTTGACCCGCCAGATGTATCGCTCGCGGGGAAGGGGCGGCTCCTCCTGGGGAGGGTTTTGGGTCTCCATCTCGAGCTTGATCAGCTCGGGTCTCAGGAGACGGGCCAGATTCATGAAATCGCCTCGGCTCACGCCGCATTCCAGCATGGCGCAATGGCTGGGCCACGCGGGAGGCGGCCGCATACGCTCCTTACGGGTCTATGAGAATCTCCTTATGATCCTCTCCGTGTCGATCGGCGGCTCCGGAGACGGCCGCCGGCCTCCCTTGTACAACATGTCCGTATAGGATGGCCGGTCGACCTCATAGAAGACGCCCAAGTAGTAGGTGTCTGGCGGATCTCCCGTGAGGCGGAGCGCGGCCCATATGTCGTTCGTGTCGTGGTCGTCCGGAATCGGCACGACGTGGCTCTGATAGTAGTCGTATCCGATGCTCTTGTTGAACGTGACGCAAGGGCTGAGGACATGAATGAACGAGAAGCCATTGTGGCGGATCCCGCGGTCGATCATGGCGGCGAGCTCCTTGGGGTAGGAGGAGAAGCCGCGGGCGACGTAGGTCGCGCCGTAGGAGAGCATGAGCTGGACCGGTTGGATCGAGTACTCGAAGGAGCCATAGGGGCTCGCCTTGGTCGTCGTTCCGGGGTCCGAGGTGGGAGACACCTGCCCCTTCGTGAGGCCGTAGATCTGATTGTCCATGACGATGTAGGTGATGTTGATGTTCCGCCGGGCGACGTGCGACACATGTCCGCCGCCGATGGAGAAGGCGTCTCCATCGCCTCCGACGACGAGGACATCGAGGGCCGGATTGGCCGTCTTGACCCCCACCGCCACTGGGAGAGCGCGTCCGTGGGCTCCATGGAAGCCGTAGGCCCTGATGAATCCGGGCATGCGGCTCGAGCATCCGATGCCGGAGACGACGACCAGGCGATCGGGGTCGATCGCGGTCGTGGCCAGCGCGGAGAAGATCGAGTTCAGCACCCCATAGTCGCCGCACCCGGGGCACCAGACGGGCTTGCGGCTGCTCTTGTAGTCGGCCGCCCTTCTCGTGGCGGCAGTCGTCGAGGGCTCGGGCGGGTTCATGGCGCCATCTCCCTTATCTTCTTCAGCACGTCGCCGCGCTGGATCGGCAGGCCGTCGTAGCGTGTCACGACAACCGGGTCGAACCCCGGAATCTGCGATCGGAGAAACGCGGCATACTGCCCCGACATGTTTCCCTCGATCACGAAGACCTTTTTGCAGGATTGGATGAAGGCCCGGATATCTTCATTGGGACTCGGGTAGATCATGCGCGGGACGAAGCCGCCCGCCTTGACTCCCGCTCCGCACGCGATCTGCACGGCCTCGCGGATCGGCCCGGCGGTCGACCCCCACCCGATTACACCGATGTCCGGGTTGGCGTCGCCGTATCTCTTCACGGAGCCGAACTCCTTCAGGACCCCGGTCAGCTTGCGCTGCCGCTTTTCCATCATCGCCCGCCTCGTCGGCGGATCGTAGGCGGGCTTCCCGTCCTCGGCGTGCTCGAGTCCCGTCACGACATGCGCGCCGCCGATCGTGCCGGGTATCGTCCTGGCGGAGACCCCATTCTCCGTGAGCCGGTAGCGGAAGTAGAGAGCCTGGTCCACGATCTCCTGGGGAGGGCACAGGGGGGACGTCACCGGCTTCGCGCGCAGGAGGGAACGCGGGAGGTCAGCCCTGCGGAAGCCGAGCGCCTGCTCCGTGAGCACGATGACGGGGAGCTGATAGCAGTCGGCTACATCGAACGCGAGTTGCATGATCTCGAAGCAGTCGCGGATCGTCGTGGCGGCGAGGACGACATGAGGCGCGTCGCCGTGAGTCGCGGCGAGCGCGAGGGAGAGGTCGGCCTGCTCGGTCTTGGTCGGAAGGCCCGTGCTCGGACCCCCGCGCTGGACATTGACGATGACGCAAGGAATCTCCCCCATGGAACTCAAGCCGATCAGCTCGGCCATCAACGAGAGTCCGGGTCCCGAGGTCGCGGTCATGGACCGCACGCCCGTGAAGGAAGCCCCGAGAACCGCCCCGATGCTCGCGATCTCGTCCTCCGCCTGATACATGGCGCCGCCGACGCGCGGCAGCTCATAAGCGAGGATCTCCATGATTTCGGTCGCCGGGGTGATCGGATAGCCTCCGAAGAAGCGGCAGCCGGCGTAGAGCGAGCCGAGCGCGACCGCCTCGTTGCCGGAGAGGACGATGAACCCCTCGCCCTCCTCCTCCTTCAGCTCGAAGGGATCGTGCTTCTCGACGTGCGCCACGGCATAGTCGTAGCCTGCCGTGAAGGCGTTGAGGTTGTCCTGCAGGATCTTCCCGCTTCTTTTCGCGAATCGTTCCGCGAGGTTCTTCTCGATCATGACCCTGGAGAATCCGAACAGGGCCGAGACCGCCCCCACGGCGACCATGTTCTTCGTTCTGGGCTCTCCGACATCCTTGCGCGAGATCCGGTCCATCGGGATCTGGTAGACGATCCGGTCCGCGAGCTCCGGATGGCGCCTCTGGACCGGATCATCGTGCTCTCCGTCGATCACGAGGACGCCGTGCTGGGCGAGGTCGGGGCCGTGGAGGCCGTAGGCATCCTCGTTGAACGCGACGAGGATGTCGTACTCGTCGCCGAGGCTGTATACATGGTCGAGGCACAGCCGGAGCTTGACCACGGAGGGGCCTCCGCGCGCTTCCGCCGGGAACGTGCGGAAACTCGAGCTGTGGATGTTCATTCTGGCGGCCGTCATGGTGAGGATGTCGCCCGCGAGGACGACTCCCTCCCCCGACTCACCGCCGATGCCGACGACGAACTCCCGGACCGCCTCCATGAAACCTCCCAGGCTTCCCTCGGGGACTGAACGCGCAGGGCGCATGAGGATCGGCGAAGCCGGCTCCCCTCGTCGTCCCTTCTACACTTGCCGGCGGGCGCTCTGCCGGCCCGCCTTGCCTCGGGCGGGCCTATCCATACAAGTTACGGACCCCCCCTTCACGAAGACAAGCGGAAAGATAGGCCGAGAGAGGCTACCTCGCTAGCAGACGGCGAGTTAGCGGCGCGGGAAATGCGCTACCATTCACGTGTGTCGGAAACGCCGCTCATCTCCATCCTCCTCCCGGTGCGGGACGCGGAGGAGTTCCTCCCCGCGTGCCTCGATTCCCTCATCGGGCAGGACTTCAAGGACTGGGAGTGCCTCGCCGTCGACGACGGATCCCGCGATCGTTCCGCGGCGGTCTTGGATGAATGGCGCCTGCGCGATCGCCGCATCCGAGTGATGCGGATGTCCGGGGAAGGCGGGATCGTCCGTGCGCTCGAGGCGGCCCGCCGGGAAGCGCGCGGCTCGATCCTGGCCCGCCAGGACGCCGATGACCGGAGCCTTCCCGAGCGGCTCGCCCGACAGGCCGAGACGCTCGAGCGCCACCCGGATCTGGCCGCGGTCGGCGCGCTCACCCGCCCCGAGGGGAGAATCTCGGGGGGCATGAGCCGCTATCTCGATTGGCTCTCCGGTTGCGTGACGGCGGAGATCTGCGCGCGCGAGATCTGGATCGAGAGCCCCCTCGCGCACCCGACGGCGATGATGCGGGCCGCGGCGATTCGCGGTCTCGGAGGGTACCGGGAGATGGGGTGGCCCGAGGACTACGACCTCTGGCTGCGGCTTCATCGAGCCGGACAGCTCATCTCGAATGTCGCTGAGGTTCTCTACTGCTGGCGCGATCACCCCGATCGCCTCTCGCGAAGGGACCCGAGGTACAGCCCCGCCGCGTTCCTCCGTTGCAGGCTCCATCATCTGAGACGCCATCTCGCGGAGAAGAAGATCGTCAGGCCCCTAATCGTGTGGGGGGCGGGGCGCGACGGAAGACGGCTGGCGCGAGGATGGGAGGAGGAGACCCGCTCGGCGCCCCCCGCTCCCGAGATCGTCGGATTCGTCGACATCGATCCGCGCAAGATCGGCAGGGAGAGGCGGGGCCGTCCCGTCCTCGACATGCAGAGCGCGATGCGCGCCCATCCCGAGGCGTTCTTCTTGGTCGCCGTCGGGGTTCCGGGGGCGCGGGAGCTGATTCGCGATTCGCTTCGAGCCGAGGGGCGAGAAGAGGGCGCCGACTTCCTCTGCCTGCACTAGCCGGGGGCTTCAGGACAGGGCCAGCATTCTCCGGATCGGGACCAGGGCGCGCTTGCGGATCTCTTCGTCGAGGCGGATCTCGGGCCGCCCGTCGCGCAAGCAGAGATAGAGCTTCTCCAAGGTGTTGAGCCTCATGTGCGGGCACTCGTTGCACGCGCAGGACGAATCGGGAGGAGCCGGGATGTAGGTCTTCCCAGGCGCCATCTTCTCCATCTGATGGATGATTCCCGGCTCGGTCGCGATGATGTAGACCTCGCCCGCATCCTCCACGACGAACTTCAGGATCGAGCTGGTCGACCCGATGTGGTCAGCGTGCCGCAGCACCGACTCCTCGCACTCCGGGTGCGCCACGATCTGGGCCGCCGGATGCCGCAGCTTGAGCTGGACGATCTTCCTCTCCGAGAAGAGCTCGTGCACCTCGCAGGATCCGGGCCAGAGGATCATCGGGCGGCCGGTCCTGCTCATGATGTAGCGGCCAAGGTGCTGATCCGGGGCGAAGACGATCCCTTGTCCTTCCGGCACCGACCGGACGATCTTCTCCGCGTTGGACGAGGTGCAGATGATGTCGGACATCCCCTTCACCGCCGCCGAGCAGTTGATATAGCTCACGACGAAGTGATCGGGGTATCTCGAGAGGAAGGCCTGGAAGGCCTCCGGGGGACAGCCGTCGGCGAGAGAGCAGCCCGCCTCCAGGTCGGGGACGACCACGAGCCGATCGGGGTTCAGGATCTTCGCGGTCTCGGCCATGAAGTGGACTCCGGCGAAGACGATGACGCGCGCCTCGGTCTTCTCCGCGGCCTGGGCCAGGGCGAGACTGTCCCCGACGCGGTCGGCGATGTCCTGGATCTCGCCCTCCTGATAGTAGTGGGCGAGAATGACCGCGTTCTTCTCCTTGCGGAGGCGCTCGATCTCCCCGTGGATATCGAGGCCGGGGTCGATCTCCGACGACATCGAGGCCATCTCTTCCCTCACGCTGAGCGTTCCCGCCCCCCGCCTCCCTTCGCGTGGAGTCCCGCTCGCATGCTCCCATCCTAGCACGAGGCAGAACGCCTCCTTTCCTTCTGCTATCATCGCCTCCGATGGAACCTGCGCGGAGCGCGACCCCGCACGGCGAAGGCGGCGGGCCAACGGCGGCGCGAGGCGGGACTGCGGATAGCCGGCCAGGGCCGTCTCGCGATCTCGCCCTCTGGGGGATTCTGGCGCTTGGCCTCTTGCTGCGCCTCTGGAAGCTCGACGGCGATCTGCCCTACGTCCTCCACTACGACGAGCCGACCATGGTGGACAACGCCGTCTGGATGTGGCGGCACGGGACGCTGAACCCGCACTTCTTCAACTATCCGACCGGCCTCATCTACCTGCTCGCCGCCTTCTACGGGCTCGTGATGCTGGGAGGAGTCATCGCGGGGCGGTTCGACGGTTTCGCGCAGGCGCTCCAGTGGATCGGTTCCGGGACCTATCCGCGTCCGCCCGAAGGAGGGGTTCTCTACTTCTACCCGACCCTCGGCGTCCCCGCGCTCTATCTGATCGGCCGCTCCATCAGCGTCGCCGCGGGCGTCATCGCGATCGCGGCGATCCATGCCGTCGCCCGCCGGATCGGCGGGAGTCCGAGGGCGGCCCGCATGGCCGCGTTCTTCCTGGCCGTTTCCCCGCTCGCCGTCGAGCACTCCCATCTGATCACCACCGACATGGCGTCGGCCGGGCTCGCGACGCTGGCGCTTCTCGGCGCGATCAGAGCGGAAGCGGGAGGAAGGAAGGAGTGGATCTTAGCCGGGATCCTCGCCGGACTCGCCGCGGGAACGAAGTACAACGCGGGACTCGTGGCCTTGGTCCTTGCCGCCCTCGCGGTGTGGCGCTGGCGCTCCGAGGGGATGAACGCGACCCGACTTCTCTTGTACGGCGCGCTCGCGGCGGCGCTCGCCTTCATCGTCACGACCCCTTATGCCGTACTCGACTTCTCCCGTTTCGCGAAGGACCTGGCGTACGAGTTCCACAGGGTCTCATCGATCACCCCGACCTTCCGGGGCGCTGAAGCCGTCGAGGCCACTCCAGCGGAGAAGATCGGAGGGATCGTCTGGCACAACCTGGGGGCGGCGGGGATGATCGCGGCCCTCGCAGGCGCGGCGGCGGCGATCAGGACGCGGCGATTCGGCCCGTCGGCGGTGGTTGTCTGGGTGGCGGCGACATTCCTGCCGATGTTCATGTGGGAAAGCCTGTATGCCCGCTACATCCTCCTTCCGTGGCCCGCCGTCCTCTTGCTCGCCGCGTGGGGCGTGGAGGCCGTCCTCGGATCGATCTCAAGGTGGCGGAAGCTCACTCCTGACGCGGAAAGGAAAGTCCTCGCCCTGCTCCTGATCCTGGTGCTCCTGCCGGGGACGATCCGTCTCGTCAGGCGCGAGTCGCGCCGCGCGACGCTCGATCCCCGGATCGAGATGACGGCCTGGATCGATGAGAACGTCCCGGCGGGAGAGAGGGTCGTCATCGAGCCGGGAGGGGCGTTCCCCCGGACGGATCGGCTCACAGTCGATAGGATCGACTTCCTCGGCCGCGAACTGCCGGCGACATACCTCTCCCGCGGGATTCGCTTTCTCGGCGCGTCGGGGCGGGAGCGCCTGGTCCGAGGAGAGGAAGCCTGCAGGGGCGTCTTCAGGAATCTCGACGCGATCAAGGACTCCTCCGACATCGTCTGGTCGCGGGATCGCTACGCGATCTACTACCTTCGCGGCCGGCTGGAGTGGGAGGACTCGCTCTCCGCCGCGCTCGATCGCGGGGACCTGGCCGGGGGGAGGGAGATGCTGGAAGCGAGGACGGAAGCGTTTTCCCCGACGCCGTATCTGTGGAAGACCCTCTCCTTTCTGCGTCTTCAGCTCGGGGACACGGCGGCGGCGGCGCAGGGGTATCGAATCGTCGCCGCCATGGACACGACGGATGTCGAGACGCCGTTGATCCTCTCGGACCTCGCGCTCGGAGAGAGGGACTGGGACGAGGCGCTGCGCCATCTCGCGGTCGCGCGGCGGATCTCCCCGCGGGCGCACCTGATCCATCACAACCTGGCGGTGGCCTACCTGTACAGGGCGCAGGATCGGCTGCGCGCGGGCGGCAGGGACTCGGCCCGAGTCGATTGGAATCGGGCGCGCGAGAGCGCGGCCTACTGTGCTAAGGTCGCTCCCGCGGATCCGGAGATGCTGGCCATCCGGGACCAGGTCGATCGGATGGGGCGAAGATGGGGATTCGAGGAGGGGAGACGACCTTGATCCAGGTTCAGGACCTGCGGAAGAGCTTCGGGCAGACGCGGGCGGTCGACGGGATCACCTTCGCCGTGTCGGAGGGGATGATCTATGGGCTGCTCGGGCCGAACGGCGCCGGCAAGACGACCACGATCTCCTGCATCACGGGACTCCTGATGCCGGACGGAGGCAGGATCGTCCTCGACGGATGCGAGCTCGCCTCCGATCCCATCCGCTTCAAGCGATCGATCGGCGTGGTGCCGCAGGAGACGGCGCTCTATCCAACCCTCACGGCCTACGAGAACGTGGCCTACTTCGCTTCCCTGCACGGGCTCTCGGGGGCGGATCTTCGCGGCCGGGCGGGGCAGATCCTCGATCGCGTCGGCCTCTCGGCAGGGTCGAAACAGCAGGCGCGGACCTTCTCGGGCGGCATGAAGAGACGATTGAACCTCGCGATCGGCTTGATGCACCGCCCTCGACTTCTGCTCCTTGATGAGCCGACGGTCGGGATCGATCCCCAGGCCCGCATCAACATCCTCGACGTGGTTCGCGAGATCCAGCGGGAGGGGACGGGAATCCTCTACACCACTCACTATCTCGAGGAAGCGGAGACCCTGTGCGACAGGGTCGGAATCATGGACCACGGCCGGGTTCTCGCCGAGGGGACTGTCTCCGAGTTGCGGAGCATGGTGGGGGAGGGGACGGTCGTCGCTCTCAGGGGGAAGTTCCGGGCCGAGGCGCTCCGCGCCTCGATCGCGTCCGATCCGAGCATCCATCTTCTCTCTCTCGAGGATGACGCGGCGATGCTCTCCGTGGGAGGCGCCGCTCGCGCGGTCGCGGATCTGCTCTCATCGCTTCTTCGCGGGGGAATCGAGGTCGAGGAAATCTCGATGAGGGAGGCGAGCCTCCAGAACGTCTTCCTCAAGTTGACGGGCCGCGAGCTGAGGGACTGACGGTCGTGCGGACGGTCTTGCTGTCGCTGCGAAAGGACCTGCTGAGGTGGGTTCGGTCCCCGATCCTGCCCCTGGTGTTCCTGTCCTTCCCGATCGTCTTCGCCCTGTTGATCGGGCTCGCGTTCGGGGGCGGCGATGAGATCGCGCCGATCAAGCTCGCCCTCGTCAACGAGGACGATGGAGTCGTCTCAAGGCTCATCTCCTCGGCCTTCACATCGAGGAGAGCGCCCGTCGCCTTCCAGATCCAGGAAGCGGACTCCGCAGGCGGATTGCGGCTCGTGGAGAACGACAAGGTCTCCGCCATGCTCCGGGTCCCCGCGGGATTCAGCGACAGTCTCTTCAGCGGAGGCACGAGCTACCTGGAGGTCGTGAAGAATCCCGCCGAGGCCGTCTACCCGCGGATCGTGGAGGAGTACGCCGGCGTGCTCGCGCTGCTGGGCACGGGCGCTTCCCGGATCCTCGGCGATCCCTTGAGCGGAATCCAGGAGCAGGTCGAGTCGAGGGCGGCTCCCACGGACGCATTCCTCTCGGCTGTCTCGGTCGACATCGGACGACAAGCGCGGAAAGCGGCCCGCTATGTCTTCCCGCCGGCGATCTACCTGCGGTCCGGAGAGACGGAAGGGGACGACCGTTCCTCCTCGTCGCCCCTCAAGGTGGCTCTCTTCGTCCTGCCGGGCATGGCGACCTTCGCCCTCCTCACCCTCGCCATCGCGAGCATGTCGGACTTGAGGCGCGAGAGATCGGCGGGCACGCTCGCCCGTCAGCTCGCGGGCCCGGTCCGCCCTTGGAATCCCGTCGCGGCCAAGATCGGCGTGACCCTGATCCTGGGTCTCATGTGTATCGTCATTCTTGGGATCCTCGCCGCGATGTGGGGAGACGGCAAGGTCTCCATCGCGGGCTTCGCTGTCCTCTCGTTCGCCTTCGCGCTCTGCGCCACCGGATTCGCGACGCTCATGCAATCTCTCTTCGAGTCCGAGACCGCCGGCAGCGCCTTCGGATCGATCGTCGTCATGGTGATGTCGCTCCTGGGCGGGAGCTTCATTCCTCTCTCGGTGCTGCCCGGCTTCGCCCGCAGGATCGCCCCCTTCACGCTGAACTACTGGGCGAACACGGGGTTTCACAAGCTCCTCTTCGAGAAGGCCTCTCCTGCGGAACTCCTTCCGAACGTGGGCATCCTGATCGGGATGGGTGTGTTGTTCGTGGCCGTCTCCCTGCCCTTGATGCGCAAGCGAATCCTGAGGGGGGCCTAGCGTGCTGCGCGCCGTCATCCTGATCGCGTTGGGCGAGCTTCGCCTTGTCTTCAAGGAGCGCTCGGCCATCATCTGGATGCTCGCGATGCCGATCGCCTTCATCGGACTCTTCGGATCGTTCATGGGATCGGGGAGCGCGGTGAGGCCGACAGGCCTGACGGTTCGGGATGACGACAACACATTCCTTTCCGAGCGCATGATCGAGAGCCTGCGAGGCGAGCTGTTCAGCATCCGGATGGCCGAAGAAGGAGACACGCTCCGCCCGCCGGCCCGCACTCTGACGATCCCCGCGGGATTCTCGGACAGCCTCGTCTCTGGACGGCGCGTGGGTCTGGGTTTCGAGGAGAGGAGCAACGCGAACGAACAGCACACTCTCGCGGCGCGCGTCCATGTCCAGAAGGCGATCGCTCGGATGCTCATGACCCTCGTAGAGATCGACACTTCCCTCGCAGCGGGCGGGCTCCCGTTGGAGGGAGAGTCCTTCCGGGCGGAGTTCCGTCGACTCATGGAGCGGCCCGATCTGATCGCCGCGAAGGCGCGAACGGCCGGCAAGGGCAGGGCGGTCCCGCAAGGATTCGCGGCGAGCGCGCCGGCCATGCTGGTTTTCTTCGTCATGATGAACACGGTGATCTACGGAGCCATCCTGTTGACGCAGGAGAAGCAGACTCGCTGTCTGGCGCGCCTCGCCGCCCAGCCTGTGAGCCGCTTCGGTCTGCTCTCCGGAAAGCTGCTCGGGCGGATCCTGCTCGCCCTTGCGCAGGCCGCCCTCCTCCTTGTCGTGGGCCGTCTCGCCTTTGGAGTCTACTGGGGACCGAGCCCGGCGGCCCTCACGGTCCTCGTCTTCTGCCTTGCCGCCGCGTGCGGGTCGCTCGGCCTGATGCTCGGCTCCGTTCTACGAACCACGGAGCAGGCCTCGGCGATCGGCTGGATCATCCCCCTCATCCTCGGCGCCATCGGAGGGTGCTGGTGGCCCCTCGAGGTCGTTCCCGGCTGGCTTCGGACCGCCGGGCACATCTCTCCGGCCGCCTGGGCGATGGATGGGCTCCACGGATTGATCTCGTTCGGTCGAGGGGGAGAGGCTGTGGTCTGGCCGAGTCTCGTCCTGATCGCCTACACGATCCTCTTCCTGGGCCTGGGAGTGAGGAAGCTGCGGAGCGAGTAGGCAGGGACGGCTGCTCGCCGCCTCACCGGGGCCCTCCGGCCTGGTTGACATCACCCCCGTCTCGCCCGATCATGCGACAGCGTGACAAGCAATCTCGAGGGACGAGAGCTTCTCGGGGGGCGTTACGAGATCCTCGTGAAGCACTCCCCAGACAACCGCAGCGGCAGCGCCGCGCTGTTTGCGACGGGTAGCAGCAGTTGACTCCGCCGGAATCGCGCGGAGTCGGAGGGCTCGCGCGTTGACGCTCCGAAGGCTGATCAGGGGTCTCAGGCTCTACGCGCAGGGATCGCTCGCCTGTCTCTATCTCGCGGCGGGGGGATTCCTTCTTCGCAGGAACCGGCCGCTCCTGCGCGAGGTCGCGAGCCGTCTCGGCTCCGGCGGCCTTCCGGGGGGGCGCCCGCGCGGGCTCATACCGCCGCGCCCTCTGGGGGAGGTCATCAAGACCTCGACGACCGTCACGCTCGCCGAGCTGGAAGATGCGGACGGGGCCGTGAGCCTTCTCGAGCTCGTCGTCATCGCGTCGCTCGTCCGGGAACAGGATCCCTCGCTGAGTCTCGAGATCGGCACCTTCCACGGCCGCACGACGCTGAACATCGCGATGAACCAGCGGCCCGGCACAGAGGTGATCACTCTCGATCTCCCGGCTGAGGACCTGCCGCGCGTCGACAAGGCGCTGGAGGACTCCGACAAGAAGTACATCCTCAAGGATTCATCGGGCGCCCGGTTCGCCGGCCGGCGGACGGAGGCGCGGATCGTCCAGCTCTATGGAGACTCTTCGCGGTACGACTTCTCCCAGTACGCCGGCAGGGTCGATCTCGTCTTTGTCGATGGCGCGCACAGCTACGACTTCGTGCTGAACGACTCCCGCGTGGCGCTGAGTTGCGTCCGCCCGGGGGGCGTTGTGCTCTGGCACGACTACGACACGCCGCACTGGCCCGGCGTTACGCGCGCCCTGAACGAGCTCTACCAGACGGACCCTCGCTTCGCGGAAGTCATGCACATCGAGGGCACGTCGCTCTGTCTTCTGCGCCGTTGAGCGCGGGATCGATCGGGGTGGGTTCGAAGGACCCCGACGGTTCCCTTCGCCCGAGTCCATCGGGAGCGGAGTCCACGGCGCCGGATTGCGGGATCAGTCCGCGAGCACGACCTTGCGCGTGTAGGCGACGCCCGCGGCGCGCAGGTTGAAGAAATAGACTCCCGCGGCGGCGCGCAGGCCCGAGTCGTTCGTTCCGTCCCAGGCGATCTCGTGCTTGCCTCCCGCGATCCGGCCATCGAGCAATGTCCTGACACGGCTTCCCTGCAGGTCATGGACCGCCAGGCTCACCGTCTCATCGAAGAGAAGCTCGAAGGAGATCGCCGTCGAAGCGCGGAAGGGGTTGGGCGCGACGCCCGCGATGGATCCGGCGGCGGGCGCGCCATCCTCGTCCACTCCCGCCGCAGGCAAGACGACCTCGAAGGAGTACCATGCCGCCGGCTCTGCGCGGGGCATTCCCTCCCGGCGATTCGACTCGTCGACGGCGTGGATGTAGTAGTCCACCGTCGTTGCGCTCGGTTGAGCCGGGATCATGGCCTGATACCAGTCCGCGGGCGCGTCGGGAAGCAATGTGGAGGAGGCGAAGGAAGGCGGCGTCTGACCGGTTGGATAGGCCCGCCACCAGACGAGGAGCGAATCCGCCTTCAGCCCCGCCTCGCTCCGGTCGTCGATCATCGCTCGAATCGGCACGGGGGCGTAGGCGTCCCATTCGACGATCGGGGTGTGTTCGATCCGCAGCATGCCGCCGTCGGCGATTCCCATGACCCTGCAGTGGAGGGCGTCGTCCGTCAGCCAGCCGCTGTAGGAGACGCCGATCACCTCATAGCCCGGCATGGCGGCGCCGTAGACCTGGAGGGCGTTGGCGTCCCCCGGCGACAAGCTGAACGTGGGGACGAGGACCTTGTCGTTCAGGATCAGGGAGTTTGTGTAGGCGGCGACGTTCGAGCCTCCGATGCTTGGGCAGAAGACCCGGACGACGCGGTAGTTCCTGCCCGTGGAACTCTGGAGGGAGGCGATCAGAGTCGCGTTCTGTTCGAGTTCCGGGTAGTCGCCGTGGCCCGAGGCGACCTGCTTCATCACGATCGTCTCCTCGTCGAGGAGCTTGGCCCAGCAATCGATGTGGTGAATCCCGGTCGTCGCGATATCGGGCACGACGTTGTAGGTGTTCAGTCCGTAGTAGTCCTGCATGAGCTGGAAGATCTGCTCGTGCGTCCTGCTCGCGTTTTCCGTCCAGACGAGATCGGTGGAGAAGGAGATCCCGTATCCATCGGTCATGTAGTTGCCGCCCGTGTGCCAGAGATCGTGCGTATGGACGGGGATTCCCCAGTGCTGCCCGCAGACGATCGGGACCGCGTTGTCGTTCGGCCTGTACGGACGGTTGTAGTAATGATCGATGATCCTGATGTCGCCGTTGCCGTCGAAGACGAACCAGGGGCCGTAATCGCGCGTCCAGTATGAATCGGACGGCGCGATGATCCAATCGACTCCGTTGGGGTCGATTCCGTTCGCCTGGAAGTTGGTCCGAGCTGTGCTGTAGGAGCTGGAGGAGACGACGCAGGCGATCTGGACGTCCTCGTCCATCTCGCGGATCAGCGAGTAGGGAATCCCGAGGGGGTAGCGGATGAGCGCCATCGTCATCGGTTCGTACTCGGCCACGTTGCGGATCGGCGCCGCCGGCGGCGGGTCGTTGACCAGGAGCCGCAGCGGGGGAATTCCCCCATAGGCGGCCCGCTCCTCCGGGGTCTCCCAGCTCGGGAGCTGCTTCGCCGTGCGGTCGACATCCCATTCCCAGCGGTCGATCGTCGGCGCTTCGAGGCCCGGATCTGGGGCGGAGATGGCGGGTATGGCCGCCAGAGCGAGGAGAAGCGTGAAGAGCGCGGGTACGGGATTGCGTGGCATGTTGCTTCCTCCGCGTCGCTGCGTGTTTGCGCCCAGGGGCCGAAGCAGGATTTTCACAATTCTACAGGATCTGACCGGCCTCTGACAAGCGGGTCGGCAGCGCGTCAGTCTTGGGCCTGCTCCTCGAGCCGCGCGCGGACGCGCTCCGAGATCTTCTGACCGCGATCGGATGTGCTGGCCAGAAGCGACCCGGCCCGAGAGGCGACATCGCGCGCCCAACCTTTGTCGGCGATTCCGGGAAGGTTGATCATCACGTTGTCGTAGGCGCCCTCCGCGCAGGCGACGGTGACGAGGGCGGCGACGGCGGCATCGCTCGCCGAGTTCGGGTTGCCTCGGGTAGCGGCGGCCTCCGCGAGATCGAGAACAGCGGCCGTTCGCTCGAGGACTCCCAGGGGAACGCGGATCGCTTCCCGGGAAGCCTCCTGGATCGCTTCCTCGCGCGCCTGCTGCTCTTGTGCGGTCTTCTTCGGCAGACGCCCGGCGGCCATGACGGCATTGAACGCGTCGGTGTCGCGGTCGATGTCATCGAGGAAGGCGTCCTTCAGGCGCTGGCCATCCTCCGCGATCTTGATCATCTCCTCTCGCGCCGCCTCGTGCCCTTTCTTGCCGACGGTGAGGTTCGCGACCATGGCCGCCAGGGCGGCGCCCAGAGCGCCGCAAAGCGCGGCCACGCTTCCTCCGCCGGGGGCGGGCGAGTCGGTCGACAGCTCGTCGACGAAGTCGCGCACGCTCCTGTCGATCAACAGGCGTCCCCCCTCGCGGACGCGGTACTCGATGATCTTCTTCATGGGATCGAAGGGCGAGATGTCGTTCAGCCCGAGAGACTGCACGGCCACATGGACGAGTTCGGCATCGGGGACGCCCGTCGATTCCCCTTGGCGCTCGAGATAGTAGCGACCGGCCGAGCGCATCGCGTCCAGCGGGATCAATCCCACCAGCTCGCTCCCCGTGACCCGGAGCCCGAGCTTGGCCGCCTCCGTCACGCAGGCCTCGAAGGCGAGATGCGGGGGCGTGAGGTGGTAGTTCAGCAGGTTGATCGAGACCTGCGCGCACCCGTACTCCTCGATCGACCATCCGACCGCCCGCACCGCCCGCAGAAGCCCGGGCTTCCGCACGGGACTCCCGTCCTCTGCGAGGACCTGCGCCCCGCTTGAATCGCGCGCGATCCGCCCCGTCTCGCGGATGTTGAGCGCGACCTCGTTGGCGAGCCGCTTGTCCCGCGTGTTCAAGTTCACGTTGTAGGCGATCAGGAAGTCGCGGGCGCCGATCACCGTCGCGCCGGATCTGGCGTTGAACGCGGCGGGGCCGAAGTCGGGGACCCAGGCGGGATCCTTCAGCTTGTCCGCGAGACCCTCGTACTCCCCGGCGCGGATGTCGGCGAGGCTTCGCCGCTCCGGGCGGGACGCGGCGTGCTCGTAGAGGTAGATCGGAATCGCGAGCTCGCGCCCCACGCGCTCGCCGACGGCGCGCGCGATCTCGACGCAATCCTCCATCGTGACGCCGCTCACCGGAACGAACGGACAGACATCGGTCGCCCCCATGCGCGGATGCGCCCCCTTGTGCCGGCTCATGTCGATCAAGGCCGACGCGCAGCGGATCGCGCGGAAGGCCGCCTCCGCCACGCCCGCGGGCGAGCCGACGAGGGTCACGACGGTGCGGTTGGTGTCCGCGCCCGGGTCGACATCGAGGAGGCGCACTCCCGCCACCCCCTCGATCTCGCGGGCGATCGCATCCAGGACGGAACGGTCCCGCCCCTCGCTGAAGTTGGGAACGCACTCGACCAGGCCGGCCATCCGCCGCCTCCTTTCCACGTCTCCGGAATGCCTGAGGCTACGGGCCCCGCCCGCCGCCGGTCAAGCGCGGGCCGGAGGGTCCGGCATCGGGACGAGCCCCGGCGGCCATCGTCCTTGAGGCGGTCGCCCCGGGGCACCATTCCCTCTCCCCCGCGCCCGCGGGGACCGCTATCATCTGTCTCCGGACCGCATGGCGTCGAGATTCCCGTTCCGTGGCGCCAAAGGAAGGAGAGAAAGATGAAGCACTCGTTCCCCCTCTTTATCGTGATGTGCGCCGTGGCAGGCATCGCCCTAACCGGCTGCGCCGCCAAGAAGACTCAGGTCGCGGGCGGCGCGGATCGATCGGGCGCCACCCCCGCGGACAAGTCGACCGCCGCTCCCGCGAAGTGGGAATACAAGGACGCCCCGACTCCGCCCTTCGATGGAACGCCCGAGAAGTTCCTGACCTCCTTCGGATTCGAGGAAGGAGCGTCGGTGCTCAAGTCCGAGGCCATGGGGGCATGCCAGGAAGCGGTGAAGGAGATCGAAGGGACGCCTGACGCCAGGATCCTCGCGGTCGGGTTCGCCGACGGGATCAAGGAGAAGGACACCGCGGAACGGCTGGGAACGGAACGCGCCGAGGCCGCCCGCCGCTTCCTGGGCACGCTCGGCATCGCCTCGACGCGAGTCCATGTCGCCTCCTTCGGATCGCGCTACTCCACCGCGCGGGACTTCGAGACGATCAAGCAGGGGCACGAGCGCAAAGTCGAGCTCTGGGTGTTGAAGTAGGCGGTCGCCTCGCCGCCCGGCCCCTTCGCGCGATTTCGTCGCGCCGGCCCGGCCTGGCGGAGCCCGAGACGCGGGGCGAACTCCGGGCCTACCGGATCGCCCCCTCCTTGCCCAGGAGCCTGCGCAGGAGTCCGATCTGGCCCAAGTGATACGCCTCATGGAAGTGGAGCATGGCGATCTTCTCGGCCACGGTTCCATCAGGACCCGCCGCCGTGAGTCGCTCGGGAGAAGTCCGCGCCAGGGCCGCCACGATCCTCTCCTGTGAGCGATCGATGGCGCCCAGGATCTTCTCCAGGGGAGCCGCGGCGCCCGCATCGATCATCGGTTTCGAGCCGCGGATGTAGGGGGCCGACTCCGCCTCGGTCCAGATCGCCGGCTCCTCGAGGAGCCGCAGGATCGAGTTCCGCTGCTGGGCGATGTGTCCGAGGACCCAGTTGATGCAGTTCCCCGCCCCGGGCGGCTGAGCGAGGCTCTCCTCGTGGGTGATCCCTTTCATGTTCACGCCGAGCACGTGGTGGTTGATGCCGAAGAGCATGGCCAGCACTTCCGCGTTCATCGTTCCTCCTGTGGGGTTTCTTGGCCGTCGGTCGCCCCCGGGCCTCCCCGCACGGTCCCGGGCATGGCGATCTCCGTCTCGAGCAGGCTGCGCAAGATGGCGAGGGCTGAGTGGATCGGGCCCAGATCCGGGTCGATCTGCTGGCAGGTGATCCGATGGCGCCCGCGAGCCGGCGTCCTGAACTCGACCGGGACCGGCGCCTCCGCGATCCGCTTGATGTCGCCGCGCGTGAGCGGCTCGCGGAACTCCAGCATGATCAGGCGCCGGCGTATCGTGGCCGTCTCGACGCCCGCCTGTCCCGCCAGGAGGCGAACCCTCCGCAGATCGAAAAGGTGCCGCCCCGGATCGGGGAGGGATCCGAATCGATCGCGGACTTCCTCCTCGATCGCGGCCACGCCCTCGATCTCATTCGTGTCGGCGAGGGACTTGTACAGGTTCATCTTCTCCCGCACGTCCGGGACGAAGCCGTCGGGGAGATAGGCCTCCAGATCGGTGACGATCCGCGCCTCGCGCGGCGCCTCGAGGGGAATCCCCTTCAGCTCGCGCACCGTCTCGTCCAGGAGGCGGCAGTAGAGATCGAAGCCGACGTTCAGGATGAAGCCGTGCTGTTCGGCGCCGAGGAGGTTCCCCGCCCCGCGGATCTCGAGGTCCCGCATCGCGAGCTGGAAGCCGGAGCCCAAGTCGCCGAACTCCTCGATCGCCTTCAGGCGCTTCTGGGCCTGCTCGGTGATCGATCGATAGGGGGGAGTGAGTAGGAAGGCATAGGCCTTCCTCGACGAGCGTCCCACCCGGCCCCGCAACTGGTAGAGCTGGGCGAGGCCGAAGGTGTCGCCGCGGTTCACGAGGATCGTGTTCACGTTCGGGAAATCGAGGCCCGATTCGATGATCGCGGTCGAGATGAGGACGTCGTACTCCTTGGCGAGGAAGTCGCGCATCACCCTCTCGAGATGCTGCTCGCGCATCTGCCCGTGGGCGATCGCGAATCTCAGGTGGGGGGCCAGGCCGGCGAGATAGCCCGCGATCGCGTCGATCGACTCGATCCGGTTGTGGACGAAGAACGACTGTCCGCCGCGGTCGGCCTCGCGCATCAGCGCGTGGGCGATCAAGTCGTCTCGGAACTCGACGATCTCGGTCTGGATCGGGCGCCTGTCGACAGGCGGCGTCATGATGGTGGACATGTCCCGCCCGCCGGAAAGGGCCAGATGGAGGGTCCGCGGGATCGGCGTCGCCGTGAGGGTGAGGCAATCGACGGTCTCGGTGAGCTTCTTCAGTCGCTCCTTGTGGACGACGCCGAAGCGGTGCTCCTCGTCGATGATCAAGAGGCCGAGTTCGCGGAAGACGACATCCTTCTGGATCAAGCGATGGGTGCCGATCAGGATGTCGACACGTCCCTTGCGAAGCTCCTCGATGACGGCCTTCTGCTCCTTCGCCGATCGGAAGCGCGAGAGCATCTCGACGCGGACCGGGAACTCGCGCAGCCTCTCGCTGAAGGTATCGAAGTGCTGCTCGGCCAGGAGGGTTGTCGGCACCAGCACGGCGACCTGCTTGCCGTCGATCACGGCCTTGAAGGCGGCGCGCAGCGCCACCTCCGTCTTGCCGTAGCCGACATCGCCGCAGACGAGCCGGTCCATCGGGGCCGGCGACTCCATGTCGGTCTTGACCTCGGAGATCGCCTTCAACTGATCGGGCGTCTCTTCGTAGGGAAAGGCCAGCTCGAGCGCGGCCTGCGCGTCGCTGTCAGGCGCGAAGGAGTGTCCCGGCCGGGAGCGGCGAATGGCATAGGTGCGCAACAGCTCCTCTGCCATATCACGGATCCGGCGCTTGATCTGCGCCTTCTTGCGCGCCCAGGTCGGCGTCCCGAGTCGGCTGAGCTGCGGGCGATGCCCTTCCTCGGCCGAGTAGCGCTGGACGACGCTCAGCTGCTCGACCGGGATGTAGAGCTTGTCGCCTCCCGCGTACTCGAGCGTCATGCAATCGGTCTCCTGCCCGTCGACGAGCAGGCGCGAGAGCCCGCGATAGACGCCGATGCCGTGATCGATGTGGACGACGAAGTCCCCCTGGCTCATCGCCAGAAGCTCCTTGACGGAGATGCCGCGCGAGAAGCGGCGGCCGGCGCTGCGGCGGCGGGTGCGGGCGAAGATCTCGTGGTCCGTCAGGACGGCGAGGCCGATGTCGGGAATCTCGAACCCGCCCGCGAGGTTGCCGACATGGAACTCCGCCGGGACGGGATGGAGAAGCTCGGAGAGCCGTTCCCGGTGGGGCTCGGTGTCGCAGAGGATGTGGATGCGGGGGCAAGTCTCCCGCAGGCGGAGGATGTAGGAGCGGGTCAGCTCCAGGTTTCTGCCGAAGCGCTCGGCGGGGCGGGTGTGCATCCTGTGGGCGTCTTCTTCGCCGGCATCGCTCGCCGACTGCGAGAACTCGATTCGGACGGGGGTGGAGTCGTCGGGCGCCTCGATGGAGCGATCACGGGACTCGCCGGCATCGCAGCGCGTCGCGCCGGCGAGATCGGCGAGAACGGCGAAGAGACGATCAGGCGGCGAGACGACGCGGCCTCCCTCCACCGCCGTCTCATAGGCGTTCGCGGCTGCCTCGATGATCGCCTCGGATATCGATCGCAGCCTCGCCGGCTCCTCCAGGACGATCCAGGCGGGCGAGGGAAGATAGGCCCCCGGCTGGACGAGCGGAATGGGATAGAAGCCCGCCAGCCATTCCGAGCCGTCGAACATCCCCTCGCCGCGGACCAGATCGACCAGCGCCTCCTCGACGCCGCCGCGCTCTTCGAGGACGCGCCCGGCCTCCTCGCGCTCCGCCGCGGACGGCTGAAGGGCGGCAGTCGGCAAGATGACGACCTCCTGCTGCGTCCCAAGGGAACGCTGCGTGAAGACATCGAACTCGCGGAGGCTCACGATCTCGTCGCCGTCGAACTCGCAACGCACCGGGTGCTCTCGGCCGAGCGTGTAGATGTCGAGGATGCCGCCGCGCCTGCTCGCGTCACCGTATTCTCCGACCATCGGGGAGAGTTCGTAGCCGACATCGACGAGGTGCCGCACCAGGATGTCGGGATCGGCACTCTCGCCCACCCTCAGCGTCCGTATCCGATCTCGCAGCCATGCGGGCTCGGGGACCTTGCGCATCCAGGCCGGCGGCGTGGTCACGATGACGCGAAGGTCGCGCAACATGGGGAGCGAGGCCGGGGAGCCGAGGGCGAGGGCGCTCAGGATCTCGGCCCGGACCGACCGCGCTGGACTCCGGGCGGGAGCGGCCCCGTATGGGTCCTCGCCGAGATCGGGGAAGAGGACGGCGGAGCGCGGCCCCAGGAGGAAGTCGATGTCCTCCCGGATCTCGTCGGCGTCATGAGCCTCGGCCGTGATCAGGACGATGGGCGCCGCGCGCTCTCTGGCCAGCGCGGCGAGGGCGAGAGAGCGCGTCGAGGCGACCAATCCTCCGATGCGAGCACGTTTTGCCCCGCCTCGAAGGTCGGCGAGGACCTTCGCGAAGGCGGGCCAGGCGGCGAACCTCTCGAGGATGGAGTCCGCTACCGAGAGGCCGACCCGAGCGTCCGCTCTTGGCATCTAGGGCGGGAGTATAGCGGATCGCGGAGGCGATGAGCGCTCTTCGAGGCGGGGTCCGCGCGGCCGTGGTCGCATCCTCGGCGTCGGGGCGGTTGCTCCATTAAGCCTTGCGGTTGTCTCCTCGGCATGGAGGAAAGGGAGTGTTGAATGTCGGGGTTCCGGTGTATGATGGACTCGCCCAGGAGATAGGCCGGCGCGGGATGGAACACCAGGGAACAGGCCAGATTTCGAGCCCCCGCAACCCCGGCCATCCGGCAGGCGACAGGCGGGAGATCGGCGTGACTCTTCGCGGCGACTATCCGACCATCTCGCACCGCTCCGCGGCATATCCTCGTGGAGGCGCAGCGGCATCGCGCCGTTTTGTGGGAACCAAGGAGACAAGGAATCTGAACAAGGTCTTGCGCCGCAGGTTGCTGGTCGGAGTCGCTGCCCTTGCTACCCTTCTTTCCCTATCCTGCGACTCGAACGAAACCGATGAGCGCGTGCCCCCCGCGTCCAAAGGGCTGTCCGGTGTGTGGGTAGGTGTCGTTTACGACGCGTGCGACATTCCCGAGATGGTCGATCCGGAGTTGGTGCTGGATCTCGTCGAGGTCGATTCGGTGATCGCAGGAACGTCCTGGATCCGCTGTGGAGGGGGCCCAGATTCATTGGTTTCGGGTGTGTGGAATGGCGGTCTGGTGTCCTTCTGCAGTCGTGGTCCAGAGGCCGACCACGAGTTTTCTGGCTCCCTTGTGGGTATGAACCGCCTCGAGGGTACGTACCGGTTTCGACTGAGGGCGACGGGCGAGTACGTTTGGAGTTCATCCTGGTATGCAGATCGGGAAGACTGAGGACCGTGAAGGTCGCCGTGCATAACGGCGCGGTGGAGCAGGCGGCGATCCCGTCCCGCTCTTGGCGGAGGTGCTGCAGAGTGAAGCGACGGGCCCGTGTGGGCCAACAGCGGTCCGAATGGCCGCAGCTCAACGAGAGCGTTATGACTACGGGCGGTCGCCCACTACCTGTTGTGCGACGACCAAGTCCAGGAGGCGTATTTGCTCTTCTCTTTGTCATCGCGTTTTCGGCTCCGGGGTGCTGCGTGATCGGCGCGGCTGCAGCACATCGGAGCGAGATCAAGAGGGATCGGGCAACAAGAGGCAACGTCGGGTTGTTAAACACGATGACACGGGGCACGATGGTCACTGTCAAACAGGCCGGGGCGCCCGCTGTCACCGGCAAGTTCCTGGGGTGTTCGGTGGCTGGAACGAGCGACGCCGAGCCTCTGGGGGGGGGTGGCGACGAGTTGCTACATCTTCGTGTTGGTCGGCGATCCGTAGCAATCAGGACGGAGCATGTTGAGTGGGTGGAGCTGAAGTCCTCTCCTCATGTAGTATTGGCTGGCTTTGGCGTGGGCTTAGCTGTTGATCTCTTCGTTCTCTATCGTTTGTTTCTGCCGCTTTCCGGCCTAGGGGGTTATGGGACACTGAGATGAGCAATGCATGAGTCGTAACAGCGTGGTGGAGCAGCCGGCGATCCCGTCCCGCTCTTGGCGGAGTGGCTTCAGAGGAATGCGGAGGGCAAGGGTGGGCCAAAAGCGGCCAAGTCCGCCGCTGCTTAACGCGAGCGTTGGATACTGCTGGGGAGCCCATGAGATGAAACCCGCCCTCGTCGCGTTGCTGATCGCTTCATGCGGGGTGGTCGCTGCCCAGCCCGAGGTCACGCCGATCGATGAGTGCGGTTTCCTTGAGCAGGTCGGGGACTGCATCTTCTTTGAACCGAACAACAGCTGGGATCTACTCGTCACCGACCTTGCAGTGCTTCCTGACTCGCTTGTCTATAGACCCGTGAGGCTCATCGGTGATCTGGTCTCCTGTCAATATGACTGTGCCGGGTGGACATACCGCAGCTGCATTGTCGGCACTCAGGTTGGGACATGCGAGCGCGTCGACCTGGGTTGTGGTGTCCTGCAGGAGGACGTCACGGACTTCTGCCATGTCTGGATCTCTCCAGTACACGGCATTCTACCTACGTCACTCTATGGTCACGCAGACGGTGATACGGTTAGAGTGCTTGGCGTCATCGACCGCAGTGTTCTATCAACGTGCATGTTCGGGGACGGAAGCCTCTGCAACGAAGTATTCTACGAATGCGTCGACAGCGTTGACGCAACCAGGAACATCACATGGGGCAAGCTGAAAGGCATCTTCAGGTGATCGGCGCGGTGCCGAACGGCGCGGTGGAGCAGGCGCCGGATCCGTCTCGCTCTTGGCGGAGTGGCTCTCGAGGAGTGCGGAGGCCAGGAGTGGGCCAAGAGCGGTCGGTCTCGCCGCTGCTCAACGCGGGCGCTAAGCACATGCGAGAGAGACGTATGAGTCTAGCTAAGACATGGTTCAGCACCTGCCTCATGCTGAGCTTAGCCGCATGCTCAACAAGCGAGGCGGAGCGAATCGATAGCTGCGGCCAGATCTACCGCGATCGTGACTGCTTGCTCTTCTTTGCGTACGGGGGTCCTCATCCAGGTTGTTCCTACGTTCTCCCGGACACCGCTCAGCTGGCGGTGGATTCCGAGTGGCGTATCGTCGGTGATGCGCGACGGATGTCACGCAGGTGTGGGTACATCACGTACTACAACGCCTTGGATCCCGTGAGCATTGGTCCGTGCGTCCCGGAGACGCTGGGTTGCGGTGTGCTGTGGAATTTCGAACCGGAGTATAACTGCTACGTCTGGTCGAAGCTTGGGTACGTAGAGACCAGGCTGCTGACGGACGGGCTTCATGGGTTCGATTTCGGGGATACGGTCTTCGCGGTTGGGATTCGAATGCCTTGCATCGACATTTGCATCTGTGGATGCGGCTGCCTGGTCCACTATGAGTTCAGCGCGTGTGGTGACACGCTGACACCCGTAGAGAGAATGTCATGGGGCCGGGTGAAGGCCCTCTACAGGGAGTGAAACGGAGTGCCTGACAGCGCGTTTGAGCAGGCGGCGGATCCGTCTCGCTCTTGTCGGAGTGGCTCTCGAGGAGTGCGGAGGGCAGGAGTGGGTCAAGAGCGGTCAGTACCGCCGCTGCTCAACGCGGGCGTTGGGGGTCTATTCAGGAGGGCCCGACCCTGAGGCTCTGTATCCTGTTCCTGGCAGTGCTACTCGCAGTCCACGTCCCGCGGGCATACGGCCAACTGATCTTCGGCTGCGACGCCTCACTCCATGGTAGCCGGGTTGTTCCGCCGACTAACTCGCCGGGCGGCGCCTCATTCGAGTTCACATTTGCCGCCTGCGCAGGTTGCTATGACTGTGTGACTGGGTCCACGGTTGACTCGCTCGCGGTGATCTTCCGTTACCAGCTCTTGGCGGGGACGCCGACAGGTGCCTCGCTTTTTGCCGGGGAGCCAGGAGTGAACGGTGTCTTCCTGCGTCGGATGGCAAGTGGTTACTTTGCGAGCGGCGATACACTGTACGTCCACATCATCCCTGACGAGTGCGACGACTTCACGTATGGAAGCACCTACGTGGTCATCGAAACCGATGTGTATCCGAGCGGGGAGGTTCGCGGGCAACTGAGATGTCACGTATCTCCCGTTGTGGAGGAGTCGTGGGGTTTCCTCCGTTCGCTGTATCGATGACCCCTAACAGCGCGGTGGAGCAGACGGCGCTCCCGTCCCGCTCTTGGCGGGTTAGCTGGAGTGCTCGTTCGCTGGTCCGTGTGGGCCAAGAGCTGTCCGAATCGCCCGCAGCTCGACGCGGGCGTTACATCCCTTTACGTGGTCCCGCCCAGCATGAGGGGAGCTGCTACTCCGGGTTGTGCTCCAAGAATGTCACTGTGGAGGAACACGATGAGATCTCGCCTGACTCTGAATCACATACTGGTTCTAGGACTAGTAACCTGCCTGACGGCCGGGTGTGGCACTTCCTATACACTCTCAATGCAGGCTCACCGCGATCCTCTCAACGACAGCGTTGTGACCGCCGCCTTGAAGGGTGCGCCTTGTCGAAAGGTCATGGTGATACCTCCATCCGGAACTATTCGGGGGAAGTTCGATCGATTCATCGCCCTGTTTGAAAAGGAGCTCATGAGAGCGGGTGTCACCGTGGTTTCGGGTGCCGTTACTGGCAGGATTGTCCTGAGCACCGAATCTGACACCACTGTCCACCGGGTCGAAGCGGCGAGGCCGCTCTCCGACGCTGAGAGGGCGTTGGTCATGGCCGAGGGAACTGGAGCGGAGGCTTTGTTTCAGCTCGGCGACTTCGAATGGGAGGCCTCATCACCAACTAGGTTCTTTGCAGCTCTTCCACCAGGCTCAGCCAAGCAGTTCATTGAGGTTAGCCGAGATGAGTATAACAGTACCTCCAGACTGAGGAGACTCTGCTTCGAATCTCAGAAGCTTCGCTTTACTGGTCGGCTCACTGACCTGCAGTCCGGGACGTTGCTGGCATCACTTGATGTAAGCTGTCCAATGAACTACACGCTCCCTGAAGACTACGTAGCGCGCTTTCGTTCTGACTCGAGGGGTCCTGATGTTGAGCACATGAAAGAGAACTTCGCGTATAAGGAAGGGTCATGGGTCGAGCAAGCACGGGGGGATACTGAGATTCGGGTGATCCGTCTGATAGCAGCACTCATCACGGGTCGATGAAGGGAGCATGAGGGGGTGGTCGTAACCTGATCTAACTACGCTTGAGCAGGCGGCGATTCCGTCCCGCTCTTGGCAAAGTGGCTCCTGGGTGACACGACGATTCGGGGTTGCCTAAGAGCGGTCCGGTCCGCCGCTGCTCACCGCGGGCGTTGATATGACTTCCACTGTCAAGGACGTTTGAGAGCTGGCGGTTTACATGCGTGTTCTCCGGGAAACGAGAAGGTTCAGGGAAGAGGCGGAGCCAGCAGTCACGACGGTTGATCCTGCTGATATCCGTGGGTTGGTTACCACCTTGCTTGATTCCGTCCAGCGCCTTCCTCTGTCTAGGCACGAGGGTCGACCGAAGTCGCCTCTTAACGCCGCCGAGGGTTGCGCCAAACCGGGGCCGCGCCTCTTCCCGGAAAACCGGTTCATGCCTGGTTCGCCGAGTGCGGACTCAGGCCTTCCCGTTTACCTGTCCAGCGATCGCCCACATGAAGGCGGCGAGTTCGCGGGCGATGGCGGTGACAACGACGTTGGGGTTCTTGCCTCGCGCGGTCAGCCGACGGAATCGCTTGCAGAGCCGGACCTGCGCTTTCCAAGCGATGTCCTGAACGGGCTTGGGGAGTTTCTCCAGCCGTTTCCGGATGTGTTCGGAGACCTTGGCCGGATGGCGGTAGGCCCAGGCGCCTTCCACAAGGGCGCGGCGGGCATGGGCATTGCCCCCTTTGGTGATCCCACCCTGGCGCCGGCCCTCGCCCGAGGAGTACTCGCTGGGGATCAGGCCCAGGAAGGCGGCGAGCTGTCGGGGAGTATCAAAGCGAGTCAAGTCTCCGATCTCGGCGACAGCGGTGACGGCGGTGATCTGCTGCACACCGCGGAGGGCCTGCAGCGCCTCGACGACGGGGTTCAGGCGCCAGCCAGGGAGGAACTCGGCGAGGTGTTCTTCGATCCGTTGCAGCCGCTCGGCATGGTCGTCGATTGCGCGGAGGTACTCTTGGAAGACGACCTGTTGCGCCGGGGTGGGACAGACGATGCGGGCGAGGAACCGACGGTGGGCGTCGTTCCAGTTGGCGCGGCCGACGTAGTGGAGGCCGAGGCGAAGGAGAAAGGACTTCAGGCGCTGGCGGGCGCCCTTGAGATCGATGACGGCATCCTCGCGGGCGCGGGAGAGGTCGCGGATAGCCTCATCCTCGACCTGAGGGACATAGGCCGTGGTGAGGTCGCCGGAGCGCAGCAGGCGGGCGAGCTGCACGGCGTCGCGGCGGTCTGTCTTGAGGCGATCACCGGGCTTGCGCGGGATGAGAGAGGGAGCGACGACCAAGCACTCGAGTCCCTTGGAGGTGAGATGTCGATAGAGGACGTAGCCACAGGGGCCGGCTTCATAGGCAAACACCACGCGCGAGGCACGACTCTGCAGCCGTCGGACCATCTTGTCGATGTCGCATTCGCGGGTCCCGATGGGACCAACGAAGATCGGTTCATCGGTGCGCTCCGGCCCGCAGGTCGCCACCGCGATCGAATCCTTGTGCACGTCGAGACCCACGAAGAGGACGGTGGTAGACTGTGACATGGCTGACCTCCCGATTCGGTTGGATGCCTTTGGTGCCCAACATGCGGCTCTGGCCTTCGAGGCTAACCCGCGACAAGGTCGGGGGGCAGCCACTCCGACGAACGGAAGTCATGATGTCTAGGCATCTGAAGGGTAGTGGTGTGAACCGACTGAGGACGTGGCTTAGCGTCGGTCTCTTTCTGGGCATGGCGACGCTTTCTGCAGGAGCGGAGGGGGAGCGCATCGATTCCTGCGGCCGGATCTCCCGTATGGGCGACTGCCTCGTGTTCCAGGCGTACTCGGGCTCGCCGCGTCGCGACTATGTGCTGCCCGACACGACCTATGTGAAGGTGGGTTCGGAGTGGCGGATCGTAGGCGATGCCCGGCTTCAAACGCGAGTGTGCTGGACCTGGTCCTATCGGTACGCTCTTGAGGTTATCAGCATCAGTCCTTGTGTTCCGGAGACGCTTGGCTGCGGCGTTCTGTGGGATTTCAATCCGGACTACGACTGCTACGTCTGGTCGGAGCTTGGCAACGCGGCGAATACGATCCTGGTGGGACCTGACCTTCATGGTTACGCCCTCGGGGATACTGTCCGGGCGATTGGAGTTCGTGACCCCTGCCTCGACGTCTGCATCTGCGGTTGCGGTTGTCTTTCTCAGTCGCGATTCACCAGCTGTGGGGACACGGTGACGTCGGTAATGAAGCTGTCATGGGGCCGAGTGAAGGCCCTCTATGGGGAGTGAAACGTGACCTCTAACCCCGCGGTGGAGCAGGCGGCGATCCCGTCCCGCTCTTGGCAGGGTGGCTCCCGCGTGACACGGCGGTTCGGAGTGGGCCAAGAGCGGTCCGGTCCGCCGCAGCTCAACGCGAGCGTTGGCTGAAGGCGAGTATCATGACGATCAACCTGAGACCGGCGACCGAGAACGACAAGTGGTTCTGTCGGCGAGTGCATCACGAGGCGTATCGCGACGTGGTGACACATCAATTCGGCAGATGGGATGAGGCCATGCAGGATGCGTTTTTCGACAAAGGATGGGCTTCGACTCCCCATCAGGTCGTCGAACTGGCCGGCAGTCCGGTGGGATGCTTCAGTCGGGAGATCGAACCAGACCACATCTTCCTTGCGGAAGTGCAATTGCTGCCGGAGTACCAGAATCGAGGCATCGGATCGAGTCTTGTGAGACTGCAGCAGGACGAAGGCGCGAAATTGGGCGTGCCCGTACGCTTGCGTATCTTGAAAGAAAACCGAGCGCGGCGGCTGTATGAACGGCTGGGTTTTGTGGTCACCGGCGAGACGGAAACGCACATGGAGATGGAATGGACAACCAACAAGCCCATACAGGCGGCGCGGTACCCGCGCGCCTGATGGGCGCCGTTATGCCAACGAAGAGACCCGCGAGTTGATCGGCGCAAGGGGTAGCTGAGCAATGAACCAGTCTTCTCGAATACGACTCGTCGCCCTGGCAGCTGGACTCGTTGTCGGGTTCCTATCAGGTTGTGCGGACTCGGGCGACGACTGGGAATATACCGATTGCGTTGTCTTCACCCTGGCGCTGCCAGACACGGTCGATGCCGGCCAGTCAATCTCCGCTCGCGTCACAGGAGCCTCGGGTTGTGCTCCCTGCTGTCGATTCGAGGGCGTTGCGGTTGGCGAACAATCAGGCTGGTGGGTGCTCGAGCCGCGCACCCGATGCAAGCGGAACCCCAGCAGCCCCTGCCCGCCCTGTGACTACTTCTTTGACGAGCTTGTCACCATACCCGGGCAGAACCCCGGTTTGCTACGGGTGCGAGCCGTTTCCTATGGTCACGATCTGGTGGATTCAGTCTGAACCGCCCCGGGTTTTCCGGAGAGTTCATTCCGTGACTCCGGCCAATTCGGCTGGAGTCTGTTGACGACGATAGTACGCCTCCTCATGCTCAACCGGTGGAACATACCCGATCGGCTCAAGGAGA
>Ga0194125_10001333_pt1 | contig 41851 bp, 37 predicted proteins | sample TA2KigC250mmetaG_FD_148626 | JGI IMG/M metagenome (GOLD analysis project Ga0194125, IMG submission 148626) | Freshwater microbial communities from Lake Tanganyika, Tanzania - TA2015034 Kigoma Deep Cast 250m | ecosystem: Environmental > Aquatic > Freshwater > Lake | place: Tanzania: Lake...
GAACCGGATCTCGTCCCCATCCGTGACCCCCGCGACGGACGCCGCCGCATCGTGGAGGTTGGAGAAGCGCTCGCCGCCGTCGATCCACTCGACGCGGGGCGTCAGCGGTTCGCCATCCTCCGCGACGCCCGAGCCGACGACGAGGCCGGACGCTTCGTGCTCCAGCCACCCGATCCAGCCGCCATCCGCCACCGCCGCCCGCCACGGCCCGGCGGCCGCCAGCCACAGCCGGCGCTTCGGGAGATGCAGCAGCCCATTCCGGGCTGCGCGCGGTCCCGCCCCGGCGATCCCTGCCATGCCGGCCGCAACGGCGAGAAGGAGGTCGCGACGGGTGATGGATTGCATGGCCGCGGTTTTCCGAGCAATCGGCTAGCCAGCCGTTGGAACGTGGACGATGCGTGGAAGGACGCCCCGGATGGATCCCTCGAGAAGGCGGAGCCGCGCGGGGCGCACGCCCTTCGCGAATTCGCCGGACGTCCCACGAACGAGCCGTCCGTCATGGTTCATCACCGCACGCCCCGTCATGTCCGCAGGCCGCGCATCGATCTCCGCCGTCCGGTTCATGGTCCCATGATACGCCGCCCGGCGGCGAAGGAAAGCGGGCCTCGGGGGACGGAGGCAAGGCTGCGTCAGGGCGCGGGGGCGGCGGCCTTCCGGGCCCATTCGCTGTCGGGGTAGCGCTGCTTCAGCTCCTCCAGCATCTGGGTCTGCTTGTCGGGCTGCTTCATCTGGCCGAAGGCCTGGGCGGCGCGGTAGAGGGACTCGGCGGAGACGACGGGGTGATCGAAGAGGATGGCGACGCTGAGGAAGTAGCGCGACGCGGGTTCCCACTGCTGGCGGGTGGCGGCGACGCAGCCGAGGCCGTAGAGGCCGCGGGCCTTCTGATCGGCGAACTTCGCATCGGCGGCCCGTTCCGCGGCGGCGCTGTAGCGGGCCTCGGCGTCGTCGGCCTTGCCGTCCTCGAGGTAGAGGCGGCCCAGTTCGAGGAGCGCCTCGAGCCGGGCGCGGGTGACGCCCTGGCCCGCGGCGCCCTTCTCGAACGCCTCGACGGCGCCGGCGCGGTCCTTGAGCCCGATCCGCGCGCGGCCGAGGAGCCACCCGCCGATCTGGAGCCAGGGCTCGTCCTTCGCGTGCGCGGTCAGCGTCTGCGCGGCCTCGGCGGCCGCGGTGAAGGCGCCCTGGTCGAGGCGCAGCGTGGCGAGCCATTCGAGGAGCGCGGGCGACATGTCGTCCTTCGACGGCGTGTTCAGGAGCGCCTGCAGGAGGTCCGCCGCCTCCGGCAGCTTGTCGAGCTTGTGCAGCACGCCGGCGAGGCGGTAGCGGATCTTGCGCGCGGTCTCGGGGGTGGTGTCGAGGGCGAAGGCCTTGCGGAGTTCGGCCTCGGCGGCCGCGGTCTCGCCGGCGTTCTCCATCAGCACGCTGCGCCAGTAGCGGGCGTCGGCCTCGAACCGGGTCTGCGGAAAGCGCTTCAGCAGGGCGCCGAACGATTCGAGCGCCTGGGGTTCGCGCTTGAGGCGCACCTCGGCGAGCCCCTTCTGGAAGAGCGCCTCCTCGGCCAGGGGCGACTGCGGGTGCTCGCGTTCGACGCGGCCCCAGTCCTGCACGGCCTCCTCGAAGTGGCCGTCGGCGGCGAGGGCGAAGCCGGAGACGAGCAGCGCGCCGGGGACGGACTCATGCTTCGGGTGGCGGGCGGCGAGGGTGCGCAGGACGCTCGACGCCTCGGCGCGGTCGCCGCGTTCGTTGAGCAGGCGCCCGAGCCGGTACATCGAATCCGGGGCCCGCTCGTCGGAGGCGGAGGTCTCGGCCACCATGCGGTAGTACTGGACCGCCTCGTTCGTCTTCCCGGCGCCGGCGAAGGACTCGGCCAGCAGCCAGTTGACGTCCGCGCGCAGGTCCGCGGGCGGCGGGGTGGCGGTCAGGCGGCGGATCACGTCGTCGTACTCGCGCTGCTTGAACCGGATCAGGGCGGACTCGTAGGCGGCGGCCCCGGCGAGGCGGCTGCGCGGAAACCGGACGGCGAGGGCGTCGTAGGCCTGCAGGGCGCCCTCGGTGTCGAGGATCTGCCGGCGGCTGTTGCCGGTGAGGTAGAGCCACTCGTCGGCGTCCTTGCCGTCCTTCGGCGCGGCGGCGGCGAGCTTGAGCGCCTCGGCGGCGAGGCCGGTGTGGTACCACGCCCACGCGGCCTGCAGCCGGGCCTCGGCGGCGCGGGGGTGGTCCGGATGCTCCCGGAGAAGGCGCCCGTAGGCCTCGGAGGCGGCCTCGTAGGTGCCGCCGGCGTAGGCGAGGTCGCCCAGGCGGAACCAGGCCTCGGCGGCGACGTTCGACGACGACGCCTTCTCCGCCGCCGTCCGGTAGAGCGCCATCGCCTCGGCGGCGGGCGCGCCGGCCTTCTGCTTCATCGCCCCGAGTTCGAGCGCCGCGAGCGACGCGTACGGGGTGTCGGCGTGGCCGGTCACGACCGCCCGCAGTTCCGCCTCGGCCTGGGCGGATCCGTTGGTCATCGCCGCGCCGATGCCGAGGTAGTAGCGCGCCCCGGCGAGGATCTCGGCGGGCGGTTTCGACGCCACGAGCTCCTCCAGCAGGCGGATGCCGTCCGCCGGCTGGCTGGCCGTGACGAACAACTCGGCCCGGCGCAGCTCCGCGCGGTACCGGTAGGGGCTTTGCGGGTGTTCGCGCAGCACGCGCTTGTAGAAGAGGTCGGCGGCGGCGACGTTGCCGGCCCCGCGGTAGGACTCGGCGATGCGGTAGAGGACCTGGTCCATCTTGCCGAACGCGGGCGTGTCGCGCAGCAGCGTCATGTACTCGCGGATCGCCAGGTCGTGGAGGCCGCGGGCGTAGAGGCCGTCGGCGAACTGCATCTGCTCGTCCGGCGTCACGGCGACGGCCGCGGCGGCGAAGGCCAGCCACGCGGCGACGGCCGCGGAGCCGGGGCGGCGCCGACGGGCGCGGGATGGCGGGGCTGCGATCGATGTCGTCATGCGGGATCCCGGGGCGGCGGGCACCCGGCGAACCGCCCGGGTGCCGCCCACGCTCACGACTCGGGCGGTGCGGTGGCGAACGAGACGTTCCAGATGTCCACCTGCCGGCAGAGGTCGAGGACGCGCATCACGTGCTCGTAGGCCGTCGCCTTGTCGGCCCGCAGGACCACCGGCTGGCCCGGGAACATCGACGTGAGCCGCTGCAGCATCGCGGAGAGCCGCGCGTCGTCGAGGCGCTGGCCGTTGACGATGACGGCGCCGTCCTTCGTCACGTTCAGCGTCACCTCGCCCGGCAGGCGCCGGGGCGTCTGGCCGCTCTTGGCCGTCGGCAGCGTGATCGGAACGTCGGTCTCCCACTGCGCGAAGAGCTGGCTCGACATGAAGAAGCACAGCAGCAGGAACACGACGTCGATCATCGGCGCCAGCTGGAACCCGACCGGCTCCGTGCGGAGCTTCGACCGGAAGTTCATCGGGTCGTCCTCGAGGCCAGGAGCACTCCGAGCAGGTCGGCGGCGGCCGTCTCGAGCTGGGCCGTGAGCTTCGCGACGCGGCCGCGGAAGAAGGCGTAGAAGGCCATCGACGGGATGCCGACGACGAGCCCCGCGATCGTCGTGATCAGGGCCATGGCGACGCCCGAGGCGAGCGTCATGGGCCGCGCGCGGGCCAGGTCCAGCGCGACCGCGTTGAAGGCCTGCAGCATGCCGACGACCGTGCCGAGCAGGCCGACCATGGGCGAGATGACCGCGATGTCGAGGAGGTACTGCGTCTGGTTCTGCAGCTGGGCCGCCTGGCGGCTCCCCTCGCCCTCCATGACCTCCTTCAGCAGCGAGGCGTCCCCGCGCTCGTTGCGCTGCAGCCAGGTGAGCCCGGTCTCGCCGACCGCGGCCAGGGCGGAACGGCTGCGGCGGCAGGCGAGGCGCGCCTCCTCGCGGCGTCCGTTGCCGAGCATCTCGCGAAGGTCGTGCAGCAGGTCCGCCGGCGCGACGGCATCCGCCCGCAGCGCGAAGATCAGGTAGAGGATGAACGCCAGCGCGGCGACCGAAAGGGCGCCGACGACGTACATCAACACGCCGCCGGCCTTCCAGATCTCCTGGATCGTCATCATCTGGGCCTGGGCCGCCGGCGCCGCGGCCGCCGCCGCATCCGGAGCCGCCTGCGACAACGCCAGCACGGGCGTCAGAAGCCCCACCGCCACCAGTCCGCCCAGAAGGCGGTACGGATTCTTCATGGTCCACTCCTCCGCCGGGCCCCTGCGCCCGGCATGGGCGCCAATCTACCGCAAAACCGCCCCGCGGCCAAGCAGAACGCAATATCCCGGATGCGGCCGGGCGCATCTCCGATTCATGGACCTGATCACGCGGGCGCCTTCGTCATCGCTGCAGGGGACCGGAGATGCGCCCCTCCAGCCATCCCCCCGCGCACGATCGGCGGTGGCCCCGCAGGGTAGTCATCACGCTCCGCGTGATGACCATCCGGATTGCGGAGATGCCCTCACGCGGAGCGTGAGGACTACGTTGTGCCCGCCCCCGGCCGTCACCCCGCGCAGGACCGGAGATGCGCCCGACGCGGCCCGCCCGGCTCCCGGCGCGGAGGCGCTCCGGCGCGGCCGTTGCGCGGAGGGTCGGGATCGGGTATCTTCTCAGCCCCGTCCGCGGACGGGATCAACCGACCGGAACAGTCAACGGTGCAACCATGAAGACGATGGCGAAGAAGGGCGATTTCCACGTGGCCGACCTTTCCCTGGCCGCGTTCGGCCGGCGCGAGATGAAGCTGGCCGAGCACGAGATGCCGGGGCTCATGGCCCTGCGCGAGAAGTTCGGCCGCGCGAAGCCCCTGAAGGGCGCCCGGATCACCGGTTCGCTCCACATGACCATCCAGACCGCGATGCTCGTCGAGACCCTCCAGGCCCTCGGCGCGAAGGTCCGCTGGGCCAGCTGCAACATCTTCTCGACGCAGGACCACGCGGCCGCCGCGCTCGCCGCGGCCGGAACCCCCGTCTTCGCCGTCAAGGGCGAGACGCTGGAGGAGTACTGGGACTACACCGACCGCATCCTCGACTGGGGCGGCGGCAGGGGCCCGAACATGATCCTCGACGACGGCGGCGATGCGACGCTCTTCGTCCACCTCGGCGTCCAGGCCGTGGACAACCCCGCCATCCTCCGCGGCCCCTTCGGCAGCGAGGAGGAGCGCGTCCTGAAGGCCCAGATCCGCAAGGCCCTGAAGAAGGACCCCACCCGCTTCGTCCGCATGGCGAAGGAGATCCGCGGCGTCAGCGAGGAGACCACCACCGGCGTCCACCGCCTCTACCAGATGTTCGAGAAGGGCCAGCTCCTCTTCCCCGCCTTCAACGTCAACGACTCGGTCACGAAGTCGAAGTTCGACAACATCTACGGCTGCCGCCACTCGCTCGTCGACGGCATCCTGCGCGCAACCGACGTCATGCTCTCGGGCAAGGTCGCGGTGGTCGCCGGCTACGGCGACGTCGGCAAGGGCTCCTGCCAGAGCCTCCGCTCCCAGTGCGCGCGCGTCATCGTCACCGAGATCGATCCCATCTGCGCCCTCCAGGCCGCGATGGAGGGCTACGAGGTGATGACGATGGACCGAGCCTGCGAGATCGGCGACGTGTTCGTCACCGCCACCGGCTGCTGCGACGTCATCACCGAGAAGCACATGCGCCGCATGAAGCACCAGGCGATCGTCTGCAACATCGGCCACTTCGACAGCGAGATCCAGGTCGACGCCCTCCGCAAGTACCCGTGGGAGGAGATCAAGCCGCAGGTCCACAAGATCACCTTCCCCTCCGGCCGCTCCATCCTGATGCTCGCCGAGGGCCGCCTCGTGAACCTCGGCTGCGCGACCGGCCACCCGAGCTTCGTGATGTCGAACAGCTTCACGAACCAGGTGCTCGCCCAGATCGAGCTCTACTGCAATCCCGGCAAGTACAAGATCGGCGTCTACCGCCTGCCGAAGGCCCTCGATGAGGAAGTCGCCCGCCTCCACATCGAGCGCGTCGGCATCCAGCTCGAGAAGCTCAGCCGCAAGCAGGCGAAGTATCTCGGGATCCGGGCCGCCGGGCCGTTCAAGCCGGAGCACTACCGGTACTAGGTGCCGGGTGTCGGGTGCCAGGTTCCAGGCGTCAGGCATCCGGAGTCCTCCAAGGACGGGAAGCCCCGTCCCGGGCTCCGCGCGCTCCTCGGAACCGGTCCCGCTCCGGCCTGAAACCTGACACCTGACACCTCCCATGCGCTGGCTCGTCACAACGTCGGACTACCGGGGCGACCGGATCCGGAATTACGAGACGTGGATCGAGTCCGCCGGGATCGCCCCGGTGACTCTCGACGCCGTGCGCCCCGAGCCGGCCGGCGCCGCCTCCTGCGCCGCGCTGCTCCTGAGCGGCGGCGGGGACATCGCACCGGAGGCCTATGGCGCGCTGCCGCACCCCCGGACGGAATCGGTCATGCCGGACCGCGACCGCATGGAGTTCGACTGGATCCGCCGCTTCCGCGAGGCGTGCAAGCCGGTCTTCGGCATCTGCCGGGGGCTGCAGGTCCTCCACGTCGCCTTCGGCGGCGGCATGATCCAGCACATCCCGGACCTCCCGGCGGCGGCGGACGAACCGCACGGCACGGGCAGCGACGACGTCACGCACGGAATCCGTTGGATGGCGGGAACGCACCTGGCCGACGCCTGCAGGTCCGCAACCACCGTCAACAGCCACCACAACCAAGCGGCCGATCCGGCGCATCCGGCAGCCGGGCTGCGCATCGCCGCCCTGTCCCCCGCCGGCATCATCGAGGCGTTCGAGTCGACGGAGGGCCCCCCGGTCTCCGCCGTCCAGTGGCACCCCGAACGGCTTCTTCCGCGGGAGCATCCCGCCTCCGGCGCCCTGCTCCGCCACTGGATCGCCCTCGTCCGCTCTCCGGTGTAGGCCCCGCCGGGCACTTTGCCGTTGTTTGATCCTGCCGCCGCGGGTATTGTCGCCGTGGTCCGCGCGCGGGGTTCCCGGTGGGGGGCGCGGACCGGAGAGACCGTGGCGAACGACGACGTCATCCTGCAGATCGCCGAGCCCGTCAGCACGATCGCCTGTCGGAAGTGCGGCCAGGCGATCGACATCGCGGGGCAGCCGGTCTTCGAGGTCATCCTCTGCCCCTCGTGCACGACCGCGCAGAAGGTCCCCGTCCAGCTCGGCCACTTCCTGCTGTTCGACGTCCTCGGCCGCGGCGGCATGGCGGCGGTCTACCGCGCGCTCGACCGCACGCTCGGCCGGCAGGTGGCGATCAAGGTGATGCGCGGGGAGATGAGCGAGGATCCGCAGTTCGTCGCGAACTTCCTCCGCGAGGCGCGGTCGGCCGCCCAGATCAACCACCCGAACATCGTCCAGATCTACGCGGTCGACGAGTCGGGCGGCCATCCCTACATCGTGATGGAACTGCTCGACGGCGGCCGCATGGACGAGATGATCTCGAAGGGCGACCCGCTCGACGAGATGTTCGTCCTCAAGAGCGGCCTGGACGCCGCGGAGGGACTCGGCGCCGCCACGGACCGCGGCCTCATCCACGGCGACGTCAAGCCGGCCAACATCCTCTACGACCGCGCCGGCACGGCGAAGATCGCCGACTTCGGCCTCGCACGTTTCCAGCAGAAGCCGATGGCGAAGGGCGAGATCTGGGGCACCCCCTACTACATCGCGCCGGAGAAGGTCCGCGACCGGAAGGAGGACCACCGGTCGGACATCTACAGCCTCGGCGCGACGCTCTACCACGCCCTCGCCCTCAAGCCGCCGTTCGAGGGGCAGACGGCGACCGACGTCGTGCTGGCGCGGCTGAAGGAACCTCCGCCGTCCCTGGAGACGGTCCGGCCGGATCTCCATCCGGCGACGCGCGACCTCATCCTCCGGATGCTCGAACCCGACCCCTTCCGCCGGTATCCGACATACGCATCGCTGATCAGCGACATCCGCGAGACGATGGAGAAGGTGAAGTCCGCGCGCGAGGCGCCCGTGGCGGCCCGGAAGCCGCACACGAGCCGGAAGGGACTCTGGATCGGGCTGGCCGTGGTCGCGGTCCTCGCGCTCGCGGCGGCCGGCACGGCGATCGCCCTGCGCAGCAAGAGACGCCCCGCCCCGACCCCGCCCCCGGCGGCGACAGGGACGGTGCAGCAGGTCACCCAGGTCCGCACCCCCGCCGTGCAGCCCGTCCAGCCCTTCTCGGCGGCGGAACAGGACAAGCTGGCGAAGGCGTTCGAGGCCTTCGCGGGCGGCGACGTCCGGGACGGCGAGCAGATCCTCGTCGGCATGGTCAAGGACATGCCGATCGAGCACGGCGGCCGCGCATGGATCGCGCTCCTCCTTGCGGTCCCGCCGTGGACGGACGGCAACGCCGACGAGGTCTACCGCCGCGTCTCCAAGCTCGTCCAGGCGAAGTACGACGCGCAATCCGACGGCAGCCCCCACCCCTCGCTGCTGCCGCAGTCCCTCGCCGCCGTGGCCACGGGCCAGCCGTTCCGCGAGCCCGCGCCGGCCCCCGGGGCGCCGTGGCCGGCCTGGTACGGACCCCTGGCGCGGTTCTTCCAGAGCGGATCCTCGCTCGCGGCAGGGAAGATCGACCAGGGCCTGGAGCACCTGGACGCCTACCTGGCGTTGCAGACCGCCGATCCCCGGTGGCCGGCCGGACTGCAGCCGGTGGCGCGGAAGCTGCGCCAGCAGGCCGTCGATTGGAAGACGTTCCGCGGTGCCACGCTCGACCGGGTCAGGAAGGGACAGGGCGAGGCCGTCTTCGGCGAACTGCAGCGGAAGATGGCCGAGGGCCGCACCGGGATCCTGAAGCCCGACCTGAGCCGGCTGGTCGACGACGCCCGGAAGGCCCACACGGAGTGGAAGAAGGGCGAGGACAAGCGCAAGAAGACCGAGGCCGAGAAGCGGCAACAGGCCGAGGCGGCGGAGCGGAAGAAGAAGGCCGAGGACGACCTCCAGAAGGTGGCCGACTACCGCGGATCCCTCGCCGGCTGGATGGCCCGCCGCGACTTCCGCGGGGCGCTGGACGCGGCGCGGACCCTGGAATCGTCCGTGGGCGGCGAGGCGAAGGAAGGCGCGCTGTTCTGGGTCGAAACGGCCGAGGCCCTGAACGGCCTGCGCGACTTCCTCGCCGAGCGCATCAAGGCTTCGCCCATGCGCGGCCCGCAGGCCAAGCGTGATTTCGGCGGCGACGTCATCGCGGCATCGGCCGCGGGCCTCGCGATCCTCATCGGCGGCGGTGCGGGCACCGCCGAGCGCTCATGGGACAGCATCCATCCCCGCGTCTACGCCGAGCTCTGCGCGCACTACATCCGCCAGGCGGGGGATGCGGACAAGGCCCGCTACTCCCGCGCGCTGGCCGTGTACACCCACAACGTTCCGGCGCTCCGCCCGATGGCCGGCCACTTCGCCGCCGCCGCCTTCCGGGCGCAACCCGCCATGGAAGCCGCGTTCAGGAAGCACGCGCCCGACCTGCTGCCCAAGGAAGCGGAAAAGCCGAAGTAGCGCCGCCTCACTGGCGGTTCCACCAGCCCCACGCGTTGTCGTCGCTTCGCAGCGGCGTCCCCTCGGTGTTGAGGGCGATCTCGGTGCCCTTGGGCGTGCGAGCCCGGAAGTCCAGCGCCCGCGGGTTCCGCCAGACCCCCTTCGTGCGGGTCTTGGCCGTGAAGGCGACGACCGAGCCGTCGGCGGTGCCCACGTTGGCCCGCCCGCTGTGCCACGCGCCCATGCGGTCCGTGGAAAGATGGAACGGCTGGATGTACGTCCGATTCAGATACTCCGACGGATCCTCCTCCGTCAGCCAGGGACACGGAACGCTCTCGACGCCCGCCCCGAAGTTCGCGGTCGCGCGGGCGGGCATGTAGGTCTGCTTCGCGCCGGCGAAGATCTCGTACATCACGTAGTCGAAGTAGCCGTTGCTGCCGTTCCCCGAGTACAGGAGGCCCCGGCGCAATCCCGGGCAGCGGTAGAGCCGCGGACCGATCTGCCCGCCGCCGACATAGCTCAGAAGCGAGCCGTACTTGTTCTTCGGCCACTCGGAGTTCAGCGTCACGTCGTCCGGGATGGCCTCCTTGCCGACGAAACACATCTGCCACGCGTTGGAGGAACTCGATCCGCGGCTCCACGCGGAGGCCAGGACGCCGTTGTTGTCCGTCGCGAACGCCGCCGCCGCCGTGAGGATCTGCTTCATGTTGCTCTTGCAGGCGGTGTCGCGGGCCTTCGACAGCGCCGAGCCGATCTGCGGGGCGATCAGCATCATGAGGATCGCGATGATCGCGATCACGACGAGCAATTCGACCAGCGTGAACCCGCTTCTCCGCTTCATGCTCACGGCTCCCCCTTCAGCTCCTGCATCGCTTCCAGCTTCCCGCACCGGGCGCACTTGAACAGGTCGACGCCGGTGCCCGAGCCCCGCACCTCGCCGGCCTGGTAGGCGGCCGCGATGGCCTTCGGCGGGAGTTGGAATTCGTGCTTGCAGGCCCGGCAGCGGAACACAGCCTCGACCCCCGTCGCCAGTCCCTGGCCCCCGGACGCCCGCTGCGAACAGGAGCGGATGCTCCATCCCATCGCGCCGAGCAGCAGCACCACCGCGACCACGACCAGGATCTGTTTCATGCCGCCCACGCTACCCGCAATCGCCCCCAGCGGCAAGCCTGCTCCGGCCCGTGCCGCTCACGGCGCCACCGGCACCCGCACCACGATCGAACGGCGGAAGGCGGGAAGGACGACGCGCCCGCCCGCGACCTCCGCGGTCTCCGATGCGTCGCGCCAGGGATCGTAGGCCGTCGCGCGCCCTGCGGCGCGTCCCCGAAGGAGCCCGGCCAGGTCGAGCGCGGCGCCGGACACCGCCTCCGGCTCGCGCCCCTGCTCCAGGTCGCTCCTCCAGTCGGACCGGCCGTCGCGGCACCACAGCAGCAGGGTCCGCTTCCCGTCCAGCGCATGGACCCGCAGCGGCCCGTTCGTCGCCACCGCCGCCGGCCGGAAGCCCTCGGCGGCGGGGTCGAGCCCGGCCACCGCCCTGGCGAACCGGCCGAACTGCCACCACAGGCCGTTCGAATCGATGTACGGGTGCCAGTGCCAGCATTGCCCCGCCCCCGCGGCGCCGGCGAAGAACGGCGCGAAGAGGACGTCGTGCAGCAGGACGCCGTCGCGGTCCTTCGCGTAGAGCCTGAACGGGCCGGTGTGGTTCGGCTCGACCGCGCCGCCCTCCGCCAGCACCACCGGGCGCCGCGGGTCGAACGCCAGGAGTTCCGAGGTCGCATCCGCCGCGAGGACATCCATCGGCCCCTTGCACACGTCGAGCGCCGCCCCGAGATCGAGGTAGCGGTGCACCTGCGCGACATCGTTGCCCGGCATCGTCATGTACGTCCGGTAACCGTCGCGCGCCGAGGGCCGGTCGAAGCTGCCGAGGCTCTGCATCGCCAGGTGGTTCGGAAACCGCGAGCGCGGCTCGGCCAGCATGTCGCGGGTCCACGCAAGATGGCTGTCCGCCCCGCCGCCCGCGGCGTTGATCTCGTTCCAGAGCTCCCAGCCGAAGATCTCCGGACGGTCGCGGAAGCGCTCCGCGAGCCAGTCGAGCCGCTTCACGAAGAGCGCGCGGCCCGCGGGCGAATCCCAGAACTCCTTCATCGAGGCCACGGGGCCGCCCTTCGAGACGTGGTACGCCTCGCGCATCGCCCACGTCTTGCCGGGATTCGCCGGGTTGATGTCCCGGAAGTAATCGAGCGTCAGCTTGACCCGGACGCCGCGGGGCCCGCAGAAGTCGAGCAGCGACCGCAGCCGGCGCGCGCCCTCCTCGTCGAACACGCCGGGCGCCCGCTCCGGGCACCACCACGAATGCCAGAGCCAGACGCGGATGAAGTTCCCGCCGTTCGTCGAGAGCGCCGTGACCCAGCGCTCCATGCAGGCCTGCTCCTGCCCCTTCGGTCCGCCGGGATGGACCATGTTCAGGCCGTTCGGGATCCAGGGCGAACCGTCGGACAGCTCGAAGTACCGCGCGTCGCGGGGACTGACCCGCACCCAGGAACGGTCGGCCGCGGCGGCCGGCAGCGCGCAGGCGGCCGCGAGAACGGCGGCCGGAAGGAGGAACGTCCAACCCCTGGACGGCCGGCGGCCCCCGGGTTCCAACCCCTGGACGGCGTTCACGCCCCGGCCTGCTCCCGCAGCAGGTGCAGCATGATCGCCTTGTGGATGTGCAGGCGGTTCTCGGCCTCGTCGAACACGACCGACTGCGGGCCGTCGATGACCTCGTCGGTCACCTCGCACCCGCGGACCGCCGGCAGGCAATGCATGAAGATCGCGCCCCTGCGCGCGCGCTTCATCAGCGCGGCGTTGACCTGGAACGGCGCGAAGCGCGCCTTCCGTCCGGCCATCTGCTCCTCCGGGATGTGGTAGGACATCCACGAATCGGTGTAGACGACGTCGGCCCCCTTGACCGCCGCCGCCGGCCCCGCGGTGATCTCGACCGCCGAACCGCTCTTCCCGGCGCAGAGCGCGGTGCGGCGGACGACGGCGGGATCGGGCCGGTAGGCGGGATCGTCGGGGCAGCCGACGCGCACGTTCATGCCGACCTTCGCGGCGGCGAGCATCAGCGAGTGCGTCACGTTGTTGAGGCCGTCGCCGACGTACGACAGCGTGAGCCCTTGGAGCCGGCCCTTCCTCTCGAGAATCGTCATCAGGTCGGCGAGGATCTGCGTGGGATGCTCGTCGTTCGTCAGGCCGTTGATGACCGGCACGGTGGCGTGCCGCGCGAGGGCGACGATCGTTCCGTGCTCGAAGAGCCGGGCCATGATGACGTCCGCGTAGCGGCTGAGCACGCGCGCGGTGTCCTCGGGGCTCTCCTTGCCCTTCCCCAGCGGCGAGGTGCCCAGGTCGTAGTAGATCGCGTGGCCGCCCATCTGCGTGGTGCCGGCCTCGAACGAGACGCGGGTGCGCAGGCTGGGCTTCTCGAAGAGCATGACGAGGGTGCGGTCGCGCATCGCGTCGCGGTACTTCGCCGGGTCGCGCTTCAGGTCGAGGCCGAGCGCGAGGATCGAGTGGATGCGGGCGGGGGTCAGGTCGGTGATGGAAAGCAGGTCTTTCATGGCGTCGTTTCCGCCCGCGCCGCGCGCGGGCCGTGGGTTCAGCGGACCAGGTCCGCGTAGTACTGGTGGATCTCGGACTCCTTCGCGAAGATGTTCAGGATCAGCGCCACGCGGATCCACATGCCGTTGCGCGCCTGGCGCCAGTACATCGCGCGCGGGTCGCTGTCGACCTCGACGGCGATCTCGTGGCGGCGGGGCAGCGGATGCATCAGGATGGCCTCGGGACGGAGGACCTTCAGGTGCGCGGGCGTGAAGCAGAAGCGGCTGATGTCGACCGGGCGGCTCTCGCCGGGCTTGTCCCACTCGTCCTGGATGCGCGTCATGTAGATCGCGTCCGCCTCGCCGACGACGCGGTTGAAGTCATCCGTCAGCTCGAACTCCACCCCGGCGGCGGAGAGCTGGGCGAGGATGTCCTGCCCGATCTGCAGGCTCGGCGGGGCGACGAAGCGCATGCGGACGCCCGGGTAGAGCGTGAGCACCTGCGCGAGCGAGCGGACCGTGCGGCCGCGGAGCAGGTCGCCGACGAACGCGATGGTCCTGCCCTCGATGCCGCCGCGCGCCTCGAAGCTGCGCTGCAGCGTGTAGACGTCCAGCAGCGCCTGCGTCGGATGCTGGTCCTTGCCGGAGCCCGCGTTGATCACGGGCACCTCGCGCTCGGTGTTCGAGAGCAGCCACGCGATCTTCTCGGCGAAGCCGCCCTCGGGATGGCGCATGATGATCAGGTCGAAGTAGGAGCTGAACGTGCGGACGGAATCCTCCGGCGACTCGCCCTTCAGCTCGCTCGACGTGCTCGTGTCGCGCACCTCCGCCGGGTGGAGGCCGACGATCTGGCACGCCGCGTAGAACGAGAGGAACGTGCGCGTCGACGGCTGCGCGAAGTAGAGCATCGCGCGGCGGTCCTGCAGCAGGCTCTGCAGGAACATCCGGCCGCCCTTCGTCTTCGCGATGCGGCGCGTCCGGGTGGCGGTCTCGCAGAGGGCGTCGAGGAACGCGCGGCCGAACTGCTGCGCGAACAGCGCGTGGTAGACCCGGCCGTCCCCCGACTGGAACAGGCGGGCCTTCTCGGACGGGCCGAGCGCCTTGAACTCCTCCCACGGCGGCATGACGCGGTCTTCCATAGGCGTTCCCCACTTCGGTTGGCAGGCGGGCGATGCTAGCCCCGCCCCCCGCCCCCGCGCAAGCGCGGGTTTCGGAAGCCGGGCGCGGAGGGCGGAGAGCCGGGCGAGGCCCGAGGTTCGGGGTCCGAAGGCCGAGGTCCGGGATCCGAAGTCCGGGATCCGAGACTCGAAACCCCTCCTCCCCGACACCTGAACCCTGGCACCCTCTCCGCGACGCCTGGAGCGTGGAACTTGGAACACATCCGCGGTAGGATGCCGCCATGAAGACGCCCGTTCTCGCCATCCTCGCGGCCCTGGCGCTCACGGCCGGCGCGGGGGCCGCCGAGCGCGTCGTGCTGCTCCACGGCATGGGGCGAACCCCGCGCTCGATGGCCCGCATGGAGCACGGCCTGCGCGACGCCGGTTTCGACGTCGTGAACCTCGGCTATCCGTCGACGAGCCGCGGGGTCGAGGACCTCGCCCGGGAGACGCTGGAGCCGGTCTTCGCCGCGGCGGGCGCGACGCAGCGCGTACACTTCGTCACGCATTCCCTCGGGGGCATCATGGTGCGGGTCTACGCGACGGCCCGCCGCCCGCCGGCCCTCGGACGCGTCGTCATGCTCGCCCCGCCGAACGAGGGCAGCGAGCTGGCCGACGCGCTGGCCTCGAACATCCTCTACCGCGCCGCGACCGGTCCCGCCGGACAGCAGCTCGGCACGGGCTCCAACTCCGTGCCGCTCCGGCTCGGCCCCGTGGAATTCGAACTCGGCGTGATCGCGGGAAGCCGGACGCTCAACCCCCTCTTCTCGCACATCGTCCCCGGCCTCGACGACGGCAAGGTGTCGGTCGACCGCGCCCGCGTGGGGGGGATGAAGGACTTCCTCGTCGTCCCCTCCAGCCACACCTGGATCATGAGCGACGACGTGGTCATCGCGCAGACGGTCCGGTTCCTGCGCGAAGGGAAGTTCGCGAAGGAGTAGGCGTCGGTCACTGCCTGCGACGACGGACGGCCAGGATCAGCGCACCGCCGATCAACAGCACCGCCGCGCCCGGCTCCGGCACCGTGCTCACACCGGCATTCCCACCGAAGAAGAAGTTGCGGGAATCGCCGGTCAGCTGATTGGTCGGGAACGCCAGGGTGGCCGTGCCGAACAGGTACCGCGAAGGCAGGCTCCCGGCGGTCACATGGGGGTCGATGGTGAGCCCGCCCACCACGTGCTCCTCTTCGTTGATGAACCGGTCGGTGAGGGCCGGTACCGTCGCCGCCACCGTGTAGGTCGTGTTCGGATCGAGCGCCACGGCGGGACCGATGCTGACCTCACGGAAACGCCCGTTCAGCGTCGCCCCGGTTCCGGCCCCGATCGTCGCCGAGGCGACCAGCTGCGTGGTGCCGGTCCTGTAGACCCCCACCCGGTGGGACACCTGCAGGCCATCGGCGCCGTCATCATAGAACGAAAGTGCCGTGAGATAGAGCGGCGTGATCCCGGTTGTGAAATCCCAACCGACCACCCGGTCGTCGTAATCCCGGAACCCCATATAAGCCGAGCCGAAACTGGCCACCAAGTCCGCGCGGGCGGTCATGACCGCCGCCGCGGCAAGCCCCATCAGCCCAAACAGACTCTTCCTCATCTTGCGATCCTCCAAGCGCGTAGGTTCAAACGCGACCACAGGAGGATGCCGATCTTCCTTCGCAACGTCAACCACGGAAGAACATTGCGGAGCACGACAACGAGAGCCACCCTCTCCCCGCGGTCCGTGGGCCGCTCCGCGATCCCCACGTCCGCGCACGGCCCAACTTGAAACCGCGGACCGCGCGGCGGGCTCCGCCGGGTCCGCGCCTCAGGCTTCCGGGTTATGCCAGTCGGTGTCGTAGTTCGCGAAGATCGAGGCGGCCTCGGACGGCCCCCAGGACCCCGCCGGGTAGAAGGCGACGGGAGCGCAATCGTCGAGGCCCTCCCACGCGCGGAGGACGGGCTGGACGACGCGCCACTGGGCCTCGACCTCGTCGGAACGGGTGAAGAGGGTCGAGTCGCCGCGGATCGCGTCGAGCAGCAGGCGCTCGTAGGCCTCCGGCAGGGCGCCGGGCCACTGGCCGGAGTAGAGGAAGTCCATCACGACGTCCTCGACGAGCACCTGCAGCGCCGGCCGCTTGGCCGAGAAGCGCAGCGAGATGCCCTCCTCCGGCTGGATGCGGAAGATCAGCCGGTTCGGCTTCGCGCCGGTGAGGTCGCACATGTCGCCCACGCACTCGACGGTCTGGAAGAGTTGCAGCGGCGGGATCTTGAACTGGACCGTGATCTCCGTCACCCGGCGGCGAAGCCGCTTGCCGGTGCGCAGGTAGATCGGCACGCCCTTCCACCGCCAGTTCTCGATGTCGACGCGCATCGCAACGTAGGTCGGCGTGGAGGACTCCGGCTGGATGCGCTCCTCCTGCCGGTAGCCCGGGACGGCCTTCCCGGCGACCTCGCCCCCGACGTACTGCGCGCGCACGGCCACGCCGTCGACGCAGCCGGGCGAAACGGGCACGACGGATTGCAGCACCTTGACCTTCTCGTTGCGGATCGCGTCGGCCGTCATCCTCGACGGCGGCTCCATCGTCACCAGGCACAGCAGCTGCATCAGGTGGTTCTGGACCATGTCGCGCAGCGCGCCGGTCTCGTCGTAGAAGGCGCCGCGCCCGCTCTCCATGCCGACCGTCTCCGCCGCGGTGATCTGGATGTGGTCGACGTAGCGGTGGTTGAAGATCGGCTCGAAGATCGCGTTGGCGAAGCGGAAGGAGAGGATGTTCTGGACCGTCTCCTTGCCGAGGTAGTGGTCGATCCGGTAGATCTGCGACTCGTTCAGGTAGTTCAGGCACGCGCGGTTGAGCGCCAGCGCGCTCTCGAGGTCGCGGCCGAACGGCTTCTCGATCACGACGCGCGTCCACAGCGGATCGAACGGCCCGTGCACCATGCCGTACTCGCTCAGGTGGCGGATGATCACCTCGAACAGCTCGGCCTTCACGGACAGGTAGAAGAGGTGGTTGCGCGGCAGGCGCGGGTCGGAGTCGAGACGGCCCTTGAACCCGGCGAAGGTGCGCGGGTCGGCCTCGACGTCGCCGAGGTGGTAGTAGATGTGCGGCAGGAAGGCCTCGAGCTCCCCGGGCTGGGGGGGCGTGTGGGCGAACTTCACGATCGACTCGCCCATCCAGGCGCGGAACGACTCGTCGGTGTAGTCGCGCCGCGCGAAGCCGACCACGGCGAACTGGTCGGGCAGCAGCCCCTGGCGGAACAGCGAGAACAGGGCCGGCATCAGCTTGCGGTGGGTCAGGTCGCCGGTGGCCCCGAAGATCGTGAGGGTGAAGGGATCGCGGACACGAAAACCGCCCGACGCAATCCCGGCATGCTGTACGGCCATGGCCACACCCTTCCCTTGGGACCGGCCGCCGGAGCGGCGGCGCATTGCCGACAGTGTACGCGGCGTCGCGCGGGCGTCAAATGCCGGCGCCACGTCCGGGAACCGCCGATGCGCCCCCGCGTGCCGCCGCGGCCGCATTCCCGTTGCCGCGCCCGGCGGGCTGCCGTATCCTTGCCCCCAGCACGGGGGATCCGACGATGATCCGGGAATCGATTGCGGGGCTGGCGGAGGGGCGGGTCCCGTCGCGGGACCAGGCGCGCGACGTGATGCGCGAGATCATGTCGGGCGCGGCGACGCCCGCGCAGATCTCCGCCTACATCACCGCGCTTCGGATCCGCGGCGAGACCGCCGAGGTCATCGCCGGCAGCGCCGAGGCGATGCGCGAGCACTTCACCCCCGTCCCGGCGCCCGAGGGCGTCGTCGTCGACACCTGCGGCACCGGCGGCGACGGCGCGAAGACCTTCAACATCTCCACCGCCGCCGCGTTCGTCGCGGCCGGCGCGGGCGCGGTGGTCGCCAAGCACGGCAACCGCAGCGTCTCCAGCGCGTGCGGCAGCGCGGACGTCCTCGCCGCGCTCGGCGTCAACCTCGACGTGACCCCGTCGGTCATGGCGCGCTGCCTCCGCGAGATCGGCATCGCCTTCCTCTTCGCCCCGGCGCTCCACCCGGCGATGAAGCACGCGATCGGCCCGCGCCGCGAGATCGGCATCCGCACCATCTTCAACATCCTCGGCCCCCTCTCGAATCCCGCCGGCGCCCGGCACGGCGTCCTCGGCGTCTACCACGAGGCCCTGGTCCCCGTCCTCGCCCGCGCGGCGGCGGACCTCGGCGCCGCCCGGCTCTACATCGTCCACGGCTCCGACGGCCTCGACGAGATCACCCTCACCGGCCCCTCGACCATCGGCGAGGTGCGCGACGGGAACGTCCGGGTCTCGACCTTCCACCCGCGCGAGGCCGGCCTTGCGCCGTGCGATCCGGCCGACCTCGCCGGCGGCGACGCCGCGATGAACGCGGCGATCCTGCGCGAGATCCTCGCCGGCGGCGAGGGGCCTCGCCGCGACATCGTCCGGCTCAACGCCGCCGCCGCCATCGCGGCCGCCGGCCTGGCGGAGGGCCTCAGGGATGGCGTGACGAAGGCCGCCGCCGCGATCGACTCCGGCGCCGCGCTGGCCAAGCTCGACGCCCTGGTCCGCATGACCGCCCCCTCGAACCCTCCCCGATGAACGCCCGACCCACCCCGCAGGAGCGCCCATGACCGCCCATCTGACCCGACGCCGCTTCACCGGCTGCGCCCTCGCCCTGGCCAGCTGGACCGCCGCCACCCGTTCCGCCCGCGCCGCGGCCGCGCCGCCCGCCGCCCGGCCGGGCGCGTTCCGCTTCGCCCTCAACGCGGCGACGATCCGCGGGCAGAAGCTCCCGCTCCCCGACCAGCTCCGCGCCGCCGCGGCGGCCGGCTTCGAGGGCTACGAGCCCTGGACCTCCGACCTGCTCGCCTTCCGCGACGGCGGCGGATCGCTGAAGGACCTCGGCAGGGAATGCGCCGGCCGCGGACTGCGCATCGTCAGCGCCATCGGCTTCGCGAAGTGGATCGTCGACGACGACGCCGAGCGCGCCAAGGGAGTCGAGCAGCTCAAGCGCGAGATGGAGGCCCTCGCCGAGCTCGGCGGCACCCACATCGCCGCGCCGCCCTCCGGGGCGACCAAGGCGGACGTGAAGCTCGACCTCGACCGCGTCGCCGAGCGCTACCGCGCCATCCTGACGATCGGCCGCGGCATCGGCGTCCTCCCCCAGATCGAGACGTGGGGCGCCTCCGCGAACCTGAGCCGCGTCTCCGAGGCCGCCTACGTCGCCGCCCAGGCGGGCGACCCCGACGCCTGCGTCCTGGCCGACGCCTACCACATGTACAAGGGCGGCAGCGTCCCTGCCTCGCTGCGCCTGTTCTCCCCGCGCGCCCTCCACTGCTTCCACCTGAACGACTACCCCGCCCAGCCGCCGCGGGAGACCATCAAGGACTCCGACCGCGTCTGGCCGGGCGACGGCGTCGCGCCGCTGGGCGAGATTCTCGGCGCGCTCGCCGCGGGCGGCGGCACCGTCTGGCTCTCGCTCGAACTCTTCAACGCGGCGTACTGGAGGCTCCCGGCCGACGAGGCCTGCCGCACCGGGCTGGCGAAAATGAAGGCCGTCGTCGCGGCCGCGGGCTGAGGTTCGCAGGTTCACAGGTTCAGAGGTTCCGCGTTGGTTGTTGGATGTTGGGTGTTGGTTGTTGGATGTTCGATGTTCGGTGTTCGATGTTCGGTGTTCGCTTTTCGCTGTTCGATGTTCGCATGCGCTTTCTGCTCTACAACATCCGGTACGGGACGGGCGGCACGCCCGGCCGCGGGCCCTTCCAGTTCTTCCGCCGGACCCAGGGCAACCTGGCGGCGATCATCGAGTTCATCCGCTCGGTGAATCCCGACGTGGCGGGGCTGGTGGAGGTCGACGCCGGATCCTACCGCTCGCACCGCCTGAACCAGGCGAAGGCAATCGCCGACGCGCTCGGCCACCACCACGCCTACCGGTCGAAGTACGGGGCCTCGTCGGTCGCGCACCGCATCCCGGTGATGCGCCAGCAGGGCAACGCCTTCGTCGTGCGCGACTCGACCGGCGACATGCGGTTCCACTACTTCACCAAGGGCGTGAAGAAGCTGGTGATCGAGCTGGAACTCGAGGAGGTCGTGATCTTCCTCGTCCACCTCGCGCTGGGCGGGCGGGTCCGGTCGCACCAGTTGCACGACCTCTACGCGCTCGTCAAGGCGTCGCGCAAGCCGGTGATCGTCGCCGGCGACTTCAACACGCTGTGGGGCGAGCACGAGATCCGCCTCTTCCTCGCCGCCTGCGGGCTGACGTCGGCCGATGCCCGCAACCACCCGTCGTTCCCGAGCTGGAAGCCGAGGCGGCACCTGGACTTCATCCTCCACGGCCCGGGCATCATGATCGACCGGTTCGAGATCCCGAAGGTGCAGCTCTCCGACCACCTGCCGCTCGTCTGCGACTTCCACGTCGGATGAGCGCGCCCTCCCCGAGCCCCGCTCCTCCGGCCGGCCCGCGCATGCTGGCGCTGGCGGCGGGCGCCGCCGCCCTGCTCGACGCGGACGCCGCGGACGGCCTCCGCCGCTTCCTCCGCGGGTGCCGCACGGCGGACGGCGCCTTCCGCGGCCGCACCGCGGCATCGGACCTCTACTACACCTCCTTCGGCCTGGCCCTCGCCCGCCTCTTCGGCGAGACCCCGGACGCCCGCGAGGCCGCGTGGCTCCGCGGGTTCGGCGACGGCGCGGGGCTCGACCTCGTCCACTTCGCGTCGCTCGTCCGCTGCCTCGCGCTCGCCGACGCCCTGCCCGACCCCGCCGCATGGCGCAGGCGGCTGGCCGGCTTCCGCCTCCCCGACGGGTCGTGGGCCGCCTCGCGCGGCGGCCCGTCCGGCGGCCCCTACGCCGCGTTCCTGGCGCTCCTCGCGATGGAGGACCTCGGCGGCGCGGACGACCCCGACGCAACGGCCCGGTCCGTCCTCGCCTGCCGGTCGCCCGACGGCGGCTTCCGCGGCGCCCCTTCGAACCCCGCTTCCGCGCCGAGGGTGGGGCCGGGCGGCTCGCCCGGCCGCGCGCAGGATTCAGAGGGCATCTCCCCACCTGCCGATCAGGCTCTGGACGCCCCTCCCCTCGGCGGGGCGAGCCGCCCCGCCCTACCCATCGTCTCCGCGGGGGCCACGTCCGTCACCGCCGCGGCGGTCGTCGTTCTCTCCGCTGCAGGACGCGCCGCGCCACGGGAAATCCTGGATTGGCTGCTCGCCCGGCGCGATCCGCGCGGCGGATGGCTCGGGGGCGCGGACGCGCCCGCGCCGGACCTGCTCTCGACCGCGGTCGCCCTCGCCGCGCTTCGCATCGCCGGCCGGACGGCGCCCGACCCCGTCGAGCCGGACGTCGACTTCATCGAGCGCCACATGCGCCCCGGGGGCGGTTTCGCGGGACACCCCGCCGACCCGGTCGCGGACGTCGAGTACACCTGGTACGCCCTCCTCGCCCTCGGCGCGATCTTCGCCGCGTAGCAGACGAGGGGCGGGGGACGGGACGCGGGAACGAGTGTCGAGTGGCCGGTGTCGAGTGTCGCAACCCGCACATTGGGTTTTTGGTATTGGATGTTGGATGTTGGATGTTGGATGTTGAATCCGCCCCGCCATCGGCCATACTTGGCGGATGCAATCGAAGGAGTTCCCGATGCACAGGTCCCTCGCGTTTGCCGGAATGGTGTGCGCAATGTCCGTCGCGGTCGCGGCCCGGGCGGCGGCCGTGTCCGCCGCGGTCGAGAAGGATGCCGTCCTCGCCGCGATGACCACGGTGGCCGACTGGCAGCACGATTCGCCGTCGAAGCACGCCCCGACCGACTGGACCAAGGGCGCCCTCTTCGCGGGCATGATGGAGCTGGCCCGCATGGCGCCGTCGCCGAAGTACCACGACGCGATGCTCGCGATGGGCCAGTCCACGGAATGGAAGCTCGGGCGCCGCACCTACCACGCCGACGACCACTGCGTCGGCCAGACCTACTGCGAGCTGTTCCTTGCGCACCGCAACCCCGCGATGATCGCGCCGATGCGCGAGCAGTTCGACTTCCTGATGGCCAACCCGAAGGACGACAACCTCGGCTTCAAGCAGAAGGGCGCCACCGACCGCTGGTCCTGGTGCGACTCGCTCTTCATGGCGCCGCCCGCCTGGGTGCGCCTCTCTGTCGCCACCGGCGAACGCAAGTACCTCGACCACGCCAACCGCCTCTGGTGGGTCACATCCGACTACCTGTACGACAAGGAGGAGCATCTCTACTTTCGCGACGACAACTTCTTCGGAAAGAAGGAGGCCAACGGCCGAAAGGTCTTCTGGAGCCGAGGCAACGGGTGGGTCATGGGCGGACTGGTCCGCGTCATCTCCCTTCTTCCGAAGGACTACCCCGACCGCGCGAAGTACGTGCAGCAGTTCAAGGAGATGGCGGCGGCGGTGCTCAAGGCGCAGCAGCCCGACGGCCTGTGGCGGTCGAGCCTGCTCGACCCCGACTCCTACCCGCTCAAGGAGACCAGCGGCACCGGCTTCTTCACCTACGCGCTCGCGTGGGGCGTCAACGAGGGCCTGCTCGACCGCGCCGTCTTCGAGCCCGCCGCCCGCAAGGGATGGGCCGGCCTCGTCGGCTGCATCCGCGACGACGGCAAGCTCGCCCACGTCCAGCCGATCGGCGCCGACCCGAGGAAGTTCGATGCCGAGCTGAGCGAGGTCTACGGCGTCGGCGCGTTCCTGCTCGCCGGCAGCGAGATGTTCCGGATCGCCGGCGGCGTGAAGCCGGCGATCGACGCCAAGCCCGCCGGCGCCGCGGCGCCGGGCGCGAAGCTGCCCCTGCCCGCCATGATCCCCGGCGGCCCGCCGAAGGGCAGCGCCGGCGCGATGACCGGCGAGGGCCGCGCGTTCGGCCGGCACGTGCCCGAACGCAAGGACGACTTCGCGTGGGAGAACGACCGCATCGTCTTCCGGATGTACGGCCCGGCGCTGGAGGCGACCGGCGAGATCAGCAGCGGCATCGACGTCTGGGTCAAGAACGTCCGGAAGCCGGTCATCGACGACTGGTTCAAGGGCGGCGACTACCACAAGGACCACGGCGAGGGCGGCGACTTCTACAAGGTCGGCCCGACCTGCGGCTGCGGCGGGATCGCGATCCGCGACGGCGCGGCGCTGCATTACTCGAAGAACTGGACGAAGCACCGCGTGATCGAGAACGGCCCCGACAAGGTCGTCTTCGAACTCGAGTACGCGCCGTGGAAGGCCGGCGGACGGACGGTCCGCGAGACCAAGCGCATCTGCCTCGAGAAGGGCTCGAACCTGAACCGCATCGAAAGCCGCTTCGAGGTCGAACCGGCCGGCGACCTGCCCGTCGCGATCGGCATCGTCGAGCGGCCCGGCGAGGGGAAGGCGCTGATGGACAAGGCCGCCGGCGTGCTCACCTACGGCGAGCCCGAGGCGAAGCCCAACGGCCGCATCCTCTGCGCGGTCGTCGCGAACCCGGCGCAGATCACCGACATCGTCCGCGCCACCGGCCACCACCTGGTCCACGTGACCGTGAAGCCGGGCGAGCCGCTCGTCTACTACGCCGGCGCCGGCTGGTCGAAGGGCGATTTCCCGACGATCAAGTCGTGGGAGACGTACGTGCAGGAGTTCGCGAAGAAGGCGTTTTGACATGAAGACCATCCGCGCCGCCGACGACATCCGCTACCGCCGCATGACCACCGACGAGATGCGGGGGCATTTCCTGATTCCCGGCCTTTTCCGCCCGGGCGCGGCGGAGCTGGTCTACACGGACGTCGACCGCGCGGTCGTCGGCGGACTCGTTCCGACCACCGCCCCGCTTCGGCTCGAGGGCGGGCGCGAGATGGCCTGCACCCACTTCTGCGACCGGCGCGAGGCGGGCGTGCTGAACCTCGGCGCGCCGGGGACCGTCACCGTGGACGGCCGCGCCTTCCGCATGGCGCCTCGCGAGTGCCTCTACATCGGCCGCGGCAGCCGCGAGATCGTCTTCGCGAGCGACGGCCCCGCCGCCCCGGCGCAGTTCTACCTGCTCTCCTACCCCGCCCACGCCGCGCATCCGACGGCGCACGCCGGCATCGACAAGGCCAACCGCGTCGAACTGGGATCGGCGAAGGACGCCAACCGCCGCACGATCTTCCAGTTCATCCACGAGAAGGGCATCCCGAGCTGCCAGCTCGTCATGGGCTTCACGGAACTCCACGAGGGCAGCGTGTGGAACACCTACCCGCCCCACACCCACGACCGGCGCACCGAGGTCTACTGCTATTTCGACCTGCCCGCCGGCGGCGCGGTGCTGCACCTCTTCGGCCGGCCCGAGGAGACGCGCCACCTCGTCGTGCGCGAGAAGGACGCCGTCCTCTCCCCGCCCTGGTCCATCCACTCCGGCGTCGGCACCGGCGCCTACCGCTTCGCCTGGGGCATGGGCGGCGAGAACCAGGTGTTCGACGACATGGACAAGGTGGGAGACGGAACCTTGAAGTGAACGCCGAACACCGAACATCGAACACCGAACGGGGAGCGGCGGAGTCAACATCCAACCTCCAACGTCCAACAACCAACATCCAACAGCCTTGAAGGCGGTGTTTGATCTGGGCGAGCGGCTCTTGAACTATGGAGCCGCGGTCATCCGCGTCTGCAATCAGGTGCGTCCTTCCCGGGCAGGCCAGCACGTCGCAGATCAGCTGCTGCGTGCCGGGACGTCGCCGCTCTTCAATCATGGGGAGGCCGACGCAGCCGAATCGCCGGCTGACTTCGTTCACAAGATGTCGATCTGCCTGAAGGAACTCCGCGAGTCCCGCCGCGCACTTCAACTCATCCGGCGCGTCCCACTGGTCGACAAGTTCGAGCCGGTCGACGATCTCCTTTCCGAGACCGAGGAGTTGATCCGCATCTTCTTCACGAGTATCCGCACGGCGAAGTCCAAGGTCCTTCGGGAACCCGGCGCAGACTACGTCACGCCGCCGGACACCGGAGGCTCCGATTGAATCCGTCCTTGGGCTGGCGTTCGATGGCTGCATCGTTGGATGTTGGGTGTTGAATGCTCGGTGTTGGATGGTGGATGTTGGCTGTTGGATATTGGATGTTGAAAGGAAACCAATGATTCTGGAGCAGTTCTCTCTGGGCAAGCGCGTGGCCCTGGTCACCGGCGCCGGCCGCGGTCTCGGGCAGGGCATGGCGCTCGCACTCGCCGAGGCGGGGGCCGACGTGGCGGCGGTGGATGTGATCGACTGCGCCGACACCGCGGCGCAGATCCGCGCGATGGGCCGGCGGTGCGAACCGATCGCGGCGGACCTGACCGCGCCGGGCGCGCCGGCGAAGGCCGTCGAGACCGCGGTCGCCGCCCTCGGCCGGCTCGATATCCTCGTCAACAACGCCGGGATCATCCGCCGGACCGACTTCCTCGACTTCTCCGAGAAGGACTGGGACGACGTGATGAACCTCAACATCCGCGCGGTCTTCCTGCTCAGCCAGGCCGCCGCGCGGCAGATGGTGAAGCAGGGCGGCGGCGGCAAGATCGTCAGCGTCGCCTCGATGCTCTCGTTCCAGGGCGGCATCCGCGTGCCGTCCTACACCGCGTCGAAGAGCGGCGTGATGGGCCTGACCCGCCTGATGGCCTGCGAGCTGGGGCCGAAGGGCATCCAGTGCAACGCGATCGCGCCGGGCTACATGGCGACCGACAACACCACCGCGCTGCGGGCGGACGAGAAGCGCAACGCCGCGATCCTCGAGCGAATCCCGGCCGGGCGCTGGGGCACGCCGGACGACCTCAAGGGGACGGTCGTCTTCCTGGCCTCCCGGGCCTCCGACTACGTCAACGGCTACACGATCGCGGTGGACGGCGGATGGCTCGCGCGATGACAGGGCCGCGGGCATCGTTCGAGCGGCCGGGCCGGCCGAACGCGGGACCCGCACGCGCGTCTTTTTCCAACCCTTGGACATCCTCCTCCGCGTCCCGTCCAACCCTTGGAAGCCGTCCTTGGCGATCGGCGATTGCCGGTTGGCTATCCGCCGCCGCCTCGGCGGCGGCCGCGGCGGACTACACGGTGGTGCTCTCCGAAGCGACCGCCCGCGATCCCGGCTGGGCCGCGGTCGCCGCGGTGCTGCAGGCGAAGCACGGCGGCGGGCGGATCACCTGGGGCGGTTCCGTCACGAACGCGCTGCCGGCCCTGCGTGCGGCCTTCCCGCGCCGCGCCTGCTTCGTCACGCGGCCGCAGGAGGCGACGCGCGAGTACGTCGCCCAGGTGCATCGCCTGATGCGCGCGCTCGACGACGACCCCTGGGGCGACTGCCTGGGGGGCATCCTGACCGGCCACGACGCCTCCAACGCTCTGGCGATCGCGCAGACCGCGGCCCCGCTGACCATCCGCAAGGGCGCGGGCGGCACCTCGATCCCGCTCGGCCGCATGCCGGAGGGGATCTGGTACGACGAGGGCCGCAGGGGCCACGCGGTGGAGAAGCGCGCGGGCGGCGAGCCGCGCGACGTCGAGGCGCCGGGCGACACGACGAGTACGCTGGTCGACCTGCTCAACGGCGGCACGGTCGACCTCTTCGTCACCTCCGGCCACGCGACGGAGCGCGACTGGCAGATCGGCTACAGCTACCGCAACGGGCACTTCCGCTCGAAGGCCGGCCGGATGCGCGGGGTCGATACCTTCGGCGGCGAGCACGAGGTCCGCTCGACGAACCCCAAGGTGTACCTGCCGGTCGGCAACTGCCTGATGGGCCACATCGACGGCCCCGACGCCATGGCGCTGGCCTGGATGAACGCGGCGGGCGTCCGCCAGATGATCGGCTACACGGTGCCGACGTGGTTCGGCTACATGGGCTGGGGCGTGCTCGACTACTTCGTCGACCAACCCGGCCGCTTCACGCTCGCCGAAGCCTTCTTTGTTAACCAGCAGGCGCTGCTCGCGGAGCTGCAGCGGAACCCGGCGTCGAAGGGCCACCGCTTCGACCGCGACGTCGTGGCCTTCTACGGCGACCCCGGCTGGGAGGCCCGCATGGCCGACGGCCCCCGCAACTGGGAGCAGGCGCTCGATCGCGCGGGCAACCGCTTCACGTTCACGATCCGCCCGAACCTCGGCGCCGCCTCGTTCGGCGTGGCCGACGGCAACGGATCCCAGCGCGGCGGGCGCCCCTTCGTCCAACTCCTGCCCGTCCGCATCGGCCCGGCGACGGTGGTCGAGGGCGCCGACTTCGCCCCGGTCATCACGGACGACTTCCTCCTCGTCCCCCACCCCGGCGCCTGCGACACGAACCGCGCCTACCGCATCGTCTTCGACGCCGCGCCTCGCTGACCGGATTGGATGCCTGACGTTGGGCGTTGGCTGTTGAGTCCTCCTGTTCGGCGTTCGGTGTCCGTCGTTCGGTGTTCGATGTTCGATGTTCGATGTTCGGTGTTCGATGTTCGGTGTTCGCTGTCCCCTTTGGGGTTTCCGCCATCCGTCCGATCGCCTACAGTCGCCCCCGGAGGCTTGCGCATGACGAAACGGACGATCGGCTGGGCGGCGGCGGTGGCGGCATGGATCGGCGGGGCGGCGATGGCGGCCGGACCGTCGGAGCGGCCGAACATCCTGTTCTGCATCGCGGACGACATGTCCTTCCCGCACGCGGGCGCCTACGGCTGCGCGTGGGTGAAGACGCCGGCGTTCGACCGGGTGGCCCGCGAGGGCCTTCTGTTCACGCGCTGCTACACGCCGAACGCGAAGTGCGCGCCGTCGCGCTCCTGCGTGCTGACCGGCCGCAACTCGTGGCAGCTCGGCGCCGCGGCGAACCACGTGCCGCACTTCCCGAAGGAGTTCCGCACCTACGCCGAGGCGCTGGCGTCGAACGGATGGCACGTCGGCTGCACCGCGAAGGGCTGGGCGCCGGGCAACCCGGGCGGACGGCAGCTCACCGGCGCGCCGTTCAACCGGCGGACGGCCCCGCCGCCGACCCCGGGCATCGGGAGGAACGACTACGCCGGGAACTTCCGCGACTTCCTCGACGCTCGGCCGGCCGGCACGCCGTTCTGTTTCTGGTACGGCTCGACCGAGCCCCACCGGGCCTACACATACGGATCGTCCGTCGCCAAGGGCGGGAAGAAGCCCGCGGAAGTCGACCGCGTTCCGGCGTTCTGGCCCGACACGGAGGTCACGCGCACGGACCTGCTGGACTACGCCTTCGAGATCGAGCACTTCGACCGCCACCTCGGCCGGATGCTCGACCTGCTCGCCGAGCGCGGCGAACTGGACACCACGCTCGTCGTCGTCACGGCGGACAACGGCCTCCCCTTCCCGCGCTGCAAGGGCAACGCCTACGAGCTGTCCAACCACATGCCGCTCGCGGTCCGCTGGGCGAAGGGCATCCGCAACCCGGGCCGGCGCGTGGAGGCCTACGTCAGCTTCATCGACTTCGCCCCGACCTTCCTCGACGTCGCCGGCCTCGCGCCCGCCGCCGCCGGGATGGCGCCGGTCGCCGGACGCAGCCTGACCGACCTGTTCCGCGACGCGCCCTCCGGCCCGCCCCGCGACCGCGTGCTGATCGGGATGGAGCGCCACGACATGGGGCGCCCGCACGACTGGGGCTATCCCGCACGCGGGATCTTCCAGGATGGCTGGCTCTACCTGCGCAACCACGAGCCGATGCGCTGGCCGGCCGGCAACCCGGAGACCGGCTATCTCAACGCCGACGGCGGCGCGACGAAGACCCTCCTGCTCGACGCGCGTCGCGCCGGCGGCGCCGAGGCGTGGCGGCTCTGGGAGATGAACTTCGGCCGGCGGCCCGCGGAGGAGGTCTACCACGTCGACGCCGACCCCGACTGCATCACCAACCTCGCCGGACAGGCCGGCTGCGCCGCGCGGGTCGATGCGATGCGGTCGCGGATGGAGCGCGAGTTGAAGGACCAGGGCGACCTCCGCATGGAGGGCCGCGGCCGGGAGTACGAGGCCTTCCCCTACGCCGAGGCGGCCCACCTCGATTTCTACGCGCGGTGGTTCGCGACCCGCGACGTCAAGGCCGGATGGGTCGAGCCGGCGGACGCGGAGACGGACTTCTACCGCGCGGCGCCGTCGATCGCCCGCTTCGAGGCGTCGTCCGCGCCGGACGGCGGCACGGCGCTTTCGTGGTCCGTCGGCGGCGCGCCGGAATCGTGCGCGACCGAGCTTCGGATCGATCCGGACGTCGGCTTCCTCGCCGACGACTCCGGCACCGTCACCGTGCGGCCGGCCGCCGGCGCGCGCTACACGCTGACCGCCCTCAACCCGCGCGGGACGAACACCGCGACGGTCACCGTGCGGCCCCGGTAGGCGCCGTCACAGCAGGAAGTAGGTCACGAGCAGGATCGTGGCCACCCCCGCCTCGGCGCGAGCGATGCGTCCGATGGGAATGCCGGGGATCGCCTTCTGCCAGTACGCCAGGCCGAGAAGGCCGACGAGCGCGTCGACGGCCAGGGCCACGCCCAGCCAGAAGACGAGCGTCTTCACGGCGCCCCGGAGCCGGCCGCCGCGCCCCCGCCCACCGGCGGCAGGAGCCGCGCGGCGAGCGCGGCCTTGAAGGCCTCGACGCCGTCGCCCGTCGCGGCGGCCATTTCCACCGGCGTCACGCCGGTCCGCACGACGAACTCCCGGAGGAACTGCGCCGACTCGGGCACGTCCATCTTGTTCGCGACGGTCATGAACCCGCGGTCCGCGAGATCGCGGCTGTAGAGCTCGAGCTCGCGGCGGAGGCTGAAGTAGTCGTCCGCCGGGTGCCGCCCGTCGGTGCCGGCCATGTCGATCAGGATCACGAGGAACTTCGTGCGCTCGATGTGCCGCAGGAAGTCGTGGCCGAGGCCGACGCCCTGGTGCGCCCCGGCGATCAACCCGGGGATGTCGGCGATGCGGAGCGTCCGGTAGTCGTCGTACTCGATGATGCCGATGTTCGGGTGGAGCGTGGTGAACGGGTACGGGGCGACCTTCGGGCGCGCCCGGCTCACGCGGCCGATCAGCGTGGACTTCCCGGCGTTCGGGAAGCCGACGAGGCCGATGTCCGAGATCAGCTTGAGTTCGAGGCGCAGCTTCCGCTCCTCGCCCTCCTCGCCCGGCGTGCACTCGCGCGGCGCCTGGTGGGTCGAGGTCTTGAAGTGCATGTTCCCCAGGCCGCCCTTGCCGCCCTTGCCGACCACGAGCGTCTGGCCGGGCTCGAGGATCTCGCCGATCCACTCCTCGGACTGCAGGTCCGTCACCTCGGTGCCGCACGGAACCTTGATGAGACAGTCCGCGCCGGCGTGGCCGTACTGCTGCTTGCCGCGGCCGGGCTCCCCCGGCTGCGCGCGATGGTTGGGCTGGTAGTAGAGATGGAGGAGCGAGTCGACGTCCTTGTCGCCGACCAGGATCACGTCGCCCCCGCGGCCCCCGTCGCCGCCGTCCGGCCCGCCGTACGGGACGAATTTCTCGCGCCGGAACGTGGCAACCCCGTTGCCGCCCCCGCCGGCGCGCACGTGGATCTGCACGCGGTCGATGAAGGTCGGGGCTTTCATGGGGATCGGGGGAGTTCGGGACGGTCGGACGCGGTCACCGCAAACGAAGCGGGCGGGCCGACGCCCGCCCGCAGGTGGTCCGGCCCGCGATGCGTCAGCCCGCGGCGGCCACGATGTTGACGCGGCGGCCCTCGCGGTCGAACGCGACGGTGCCGTCGATCTTCGCGAAAAGCGAGAAATCGCGGCCCATCCCGACGTTGCTGCCCGCGTTGATCTTCGTGCCGCGCTGGCGGACGAGGATGCTGCCCGCCGTGACGGTCTGGCCCGAGAACCGCTTCACGCCGAGGCGATGGCTGTTGCTGTCGCGGCCGTTCCGACTTGTGCCTTGACCCTTCTTGTGTGCCATGGTCGTCTCCCGGGGTTCAGCCCGCGCGGATCGCCGCGACCTTGACCGCCGTGAGGCTCTGGCGGTGCCCGATCGTCTTCGTGTAACCCTTGCGGCGTTTCTTCTTGAACGACAGAACCTTGCGGTCACGGAACTGCTCGATCACGTCGAGGTCCACCGCGGCTCCGGCGACACGCGGCGTGCCGACCGTGAGGGTGGTCCCGTCCGAGACGGCCAGCACGGTGTCCACCGTGATCTTCGCCCCGGCCTCGGCGCCCACCTTCTCGATGTCGAGGGTGTCGCCCTTCTGAACGCGGTACTGCTTCCCGCCCGTTTCGATCACCGCATAGGGTTCCATTGGATCGTCCTCTGTCGCGCGCGACCCTGCGCGCAAAGCCAAGCATCCTATTCGATGCCCCGGCGGCTGTCAATCCGCGATGCGATAGACATGCGTCTTGGTGCGCAGGATCAACGCCCGGCCGTCGACCGCCGGCGAGGCCATGAACCCCTCGTCCAGCCGGTTCGTGGCGACCGGGACGAACGAGCGGCCCGCCTTCGCCACCGTGGTCTTGCCCTGCTGGCTGCAGAAGTAGAGGAGCCCGTCCGCGAGGATCGGCGAAGCGGCGTAGTTGCCCCCGATGCGCTCCTTCCAGACCTCCTCGCCCGTCGCGGCCTCGAGGCACTGGATCCCGCCGTCCTCGCCGGTCAGGACAATCCGGTCGTCGACGACGATCGGCGACGGGATGCGCGGGATGTTCTTCACGGCCTTCCACGCGACGTGGCTCGAGGTGACGTCGCCCTGGCCGTCCGGCCGGACCGCCCACAACTCCGACTTGCCCGCCCCCGAACTGAGGAAGACCAGGCCCTGGTGGAAGACGGGCCGCGCCGCGGCCGAGTACTGCGGATAGACGATCTTCCACAGCTCGCGCCCCGTCTCCGCGTCGTAGCCGTAGGCGGCCTTCGCGCCGACGGTGAAGAGCTGCGGCCGCCCGCCGACGTCCCCGACGAACGGCGTCGAGTAGGCCTTGCGGAGGTCGCCCTCCTTGAACGGCAGCCCGTCCGGCCCGAGGTCGTTCCACTCGGCCGTGCGGTCGGTCTTCCAGACCGTGCGTCCGGACGTGCGGTCGAGCGCGACGACGTACTGCACGTCGACGCCGTCCATCGTCAGGATCAGCCGATCGCGGAACATCACCGGCGACGACCCGGGGCCCCGGTAGTGCCGGCACGGAAGGTCGGTGCGCTGCCAGATCACGGCGCCCGTGTCCGCATCGAGGCACGCGGTGCCGTAGCTGCCGAAATGGACGTAGACGCGGCCGGGCTCGATCGCGGGCGACGGCGAGGCGTAGCCGTTCATCTCGTTGCCGAGGGGCTCGGGGTTGTCGCTGTGGAAGATGCGGCCGTTGAAGCGGACCGCCCCCGTCGCGGCATCGAGGCAGACGGCGAAGAAGTCGTGCCCGTCGGCCGACGCCGTGGTCAGCCAGATGCGGCCGTCGAGGACGACCGGCGTCGACCAGCCCTTGTGCGGGATCGGCGTCTTCCAGGCGACGTTGTGGGTCTCGCTCCATTCGACCGGGAGCCGCCCCGCCCCCTTCGGCACGTGACCGTCGCCCGTCGGCCCGCGGAACTCGGGCCACGCCGCCGACGCGCCCGCCGCCCACCCCCACGCCACCACCGCAAGAACGGCCGATGTCCGGATCATCCGTGTCTCCTCCCGTCCGGCCCGCCGCCGGACGGCGCGGCCATCCTAGCGGCCGCGCACACCGCCGTCCACCCGGACGGCGAAAGGCCCCCGATCCGGCCATCACCCCGCGCAGGATCGGCGGTGGCCCCGCAGGGTGGTCATCACGCTCCGCGTGATGACCATCCGGATTGTGGAGATGTCCTCACGCGGAGCGTGAGGACTACGTTGGCGCCCGCCCCTCCGGCCATCACCCCGCGCAGGATCGGCGGTGGCCCCGCAGGGTGGTCATCACGCTCCGCGTGATGACCATATCCGGATTGTGGAGATGTCCTCACGCAGAGCGTGAGGACTACGTTGGCGCCCGCCCCCGGCCGTCACCCTGCGCAGGACCGGAGATGCGCCCCTCGCACACGGCTCCGCGGGCGCGATCAGCCCGCCAACCGGAACGTGTCGGGCAGCAGCGTGCCCAGGCGGCGGAGGACGGTACGCGCGCCGCGGCGCGACGGACGGATCCAGACCGGCGTCGCCGGTCCGGCGAACTCGGCCAGAACCTGCCGGCACGCCCCGCACGGGAACGGCGACTGCGGCCCGGATGCCGTGATCGCGACCGCGGTGATCCGCTTCGCGCCGGCGGCGACCGCGGCGAAGACCGCGTTGCGCTCGGCGCAGATCGTCAGACCGTAGGACGCATTCTCGACGTTGCAGCCGGCGAAGATGCGGCCGTCCTCCGTCCGCACCGCCGCGCCGACGCGGAACTTCGAGTACGGCGCGTGCGCGTTGCGCATCGCCGCCGAAGCCGCCGCGAGCAGGGTCTCCCTCTCCGTCCTCACGTCCGTCCTCCCTCTCCCTTCGCGAACGCCTTCTGCCAGAACGCCGCCACCAGGGCGCGGATGTTGGACATCGCGTCCTCGGCGACCGTCGTCACCTCGGCGTGGTCCAGGTCGCCGGAGCCCAGCCCGGCCGCGGCGTTCGTGATGCACGTCAGGCCCGCGACCTCGATCCCGGCCGCGTGGGCCAGCACCGCCTCGGGAACGGTGGACATGCCCACCGCGTCCGCGCCCAGCCGCCCGTAGGCATGCACCTCGGACGGCGTCTCATAGGCGGGCCCCGACACGGCCAGGTAGACGCCCTCGAGAACCGACAGCCCGGCCGTCTGCGCCGCCGCGTGCAGCGCCTTGCGGAGACGCGGTCCGTAGACCCGCGTCATGTCGGGGAAGCGCGGCCCCCATCCCGGATGGTGCGGCCCGACGAGCGGGCTCGCGCCCATCAGGTTGATGTGGTCGCGGACGATCATCAGGTCGCCCGGCCGGAAGCCCTCGGCGATGCCGCCGGCCGCGTTGGTGAGCAGAAGCATGCGGGCGCCGGCGTGCTTCAGGATGGCGACGGGGGCCGCGATGGGCGTCCACCCGAGCCCCTCGTAGTAGTGGCGGCGCCCCTGGAAGACGAACAGCTCGCCCGCCGCGCACCGCGCCCGGGCCAGCCGCCCCGCGTGGCCGACGACGCCCGGCTCGCCGAGGCCCGGGATCTCGGCGTAGCTCATCGTGTCGAGGATCTCGCACGCCTCGACCGCCCCGCTCCACCCGGAGCCGAGGATCATGCCGCCGACGGGCTTCGCGTCCGGCCAGCGAGCCGCCACGGCCTCGGCGGACTTCTCCAGGAGATCCATGTTCATGCGATCCGCTCGATGATCAGCGCCGGCGGTTCCACCGGCCGGTCGGAGAAGATGAAGGCCCCCGAGAGCAGCCGCTTCGCCTCCGCGAGGCGTCCCTCGTCGTTGGCGTGCACGACCGCGAGGATCCGGCCCTTCTCGACTCGTTCGCCGATCTTCGCAAGACCCGACACGCCGACGGCCGGGTCGACGCGGTCCTCGGTCCGCGTCCGCCCCGCCCCCAGCACGACGCAGGCGCGGCCGACGCGCTCGGCGTCGACGCCGCCGATCCAGCCGGTCGTCGGCGCGGCGAGCGGGGCCTGGATCGACGCGGCGGGCAGGCGGTTGAAGTCATCGAGCGCCTCCGCATCGCCGCCCTGCGCCCGCACCATGGCCCGGAACTTCGCCATCGCCGCCCCGCTGCGGATCGCCTCGCGCAGCCGGTCGACCGCCTCCGCCGGCGACGCGGCGACGCCGGCCATCTGCAGCAGCTCCGCGCCGAGCGTCAGCGTCAGCAGCTCGACGTCCGCCGGTCCTCGGCCCAGCAGCACCTCGACGCTCTCGACGATCTCCAGCGCGTTGCCCGCGGCGCGCCCCAGCGGCTGGTTCATGTCCGTGACCAGCGCGCGGACCGACTTCCCCATCGCGCGGGCCGTCCGCACCAGCGCCCCGGCCAGCTCGCGCGCCGACTCCGGCGTCTTCATGAACGCCCCGCGGCCGCACTTCACGTCCAGCACGAGATGATCGACGCCCTCGGCCAGCTTCTTCGACAGGATGCTGGAGACGATCAGGGGGACCGACGGCACCGTCGCCGTGACGTCGCGCAGCGCGTAGAGCTTGCGGTCCGCCGGCGCCAGCCGCGCGGTCTGGCCGGACATCGCGCAGCCGACGTCCCGCAGCACGGCGAGGAACTGCTCCTCCGGCAGACGCACGTTGAAGCCGGGGATCGACTCGAGCTTGTCGAGCGTGCCGCCGGTGATGCCCAAGCCCCGGCCGGAGATCATCGGGACGGCCACGCCGCACGCGGCGAGCAGCGGGGCGAGCGGAAGCGAGATCTTGTCGCCCACGCCGCCGGTGGAGTGCTTGTCGACCTTCGGCAGCGGGATCGCGGACGTGTCGAGGATGTCGCCGGACCGCATCATCGCGTCGGTGAGGATCGCGGTCTCGTCCTCGCTCATGCCGCGGAAGAAGACGGCCATGGCGAACGCGGCCATCTGGTAGTCGGGAATGTCGCCGCGGGTGTAGCCCTCGACGAATTCGCGGATCTCGTCCCCCGTCAGCCCCTGCCCGTCGCGCTTCTTCTCGATGATCCACTGCGGTATCACGCCGGCACCTCCGCGCGTTGCGCCGCGACTATGTCACAGTCGCCCGCCCCGCGCCACACTCCCCGCAGGCAGGAAGGGCAAGTGTCAGGTGTCGAGTGTCGGGGAGGAGGAGTTCCGGGCCTTCGCCCTCCGCTCTCCGCCCTTCGCTCTCCGCTCTCCGCTCTTCGCTCTGTGCTCTCCGCTCTCCGCTCGCGCGGCGGGCGGGCGCCTGGATTCGGGCGGTCGCGGCAGGGAATTCTCGACGACGGGGCACGACGTGCCCGCGCACTGGTCCGCCTGGGGGCAGTCGCAGGCGCAGCCGCCGCCCGCGCTCGGGCGCACCTCGCGTCGGATCGAGACCACGGCGTACGCCAGGGCCCCGACCACCAGCAGCGCGATCACGATCGTTTCCACGCCCCACCCTACCGCCGAACGGCCCCCCCGCAAGCCCCCGGCGCGCGCCGACTGGAAACTCCGCGGTCCGGCCGTAGATTGGCGGACCAACGAGAGGAAACCGACAATGACACTGAACCGACGCACATTCCTGACCCTTGCCGGCGCGGGCGCGGCCCTCGCTCCCCAATTCCCGTCGATGAACTGGAAATCGACGGGACCCGGTGTAGGTTGCGCGCAGACGACGACAACGAACAACGAACAAAGGAGAACTACCATGGCCCACGAACTGCCCAAGCTTCCGTACGCGGTGGATGCGCTCGAGCCCCACGTCGACGCGAAGACGATGGAGATCCACCACGGGAAGCACCACGCGACCTACGTGACCAACCTCAACGCGGCGCTGGACAAGCATCCGGCGCTCAAGGACAAGTCGCTCGAGGCCCTGCTCGGCAACCTCGCCGCGGTCCCGGAGGACATTCGCGCCGTGGTCCGAAACAGCGGCGGCGGCGTGCTCAACCACAACCACTTCTGGCAGTGGATGACGCCCAAGAGCGCCGGCAAGCCGTCGGGCGAGCTGGCGAAGGCGATCGACACGGCGTTCGGCACGCTCGACGCCTTCAAGGAGCAGTTCACCAAGGCCGCGCTGACGCGGTTCGGCTCCGGATGGGCGTGGCTGAGCGTGAAGCCCGACGGCAAGCTCTGCGTCTGCTCCTCGCCGAACCAGGACAGCCCGCTGATGGCCGGCGTGTCCGAGTGTCCCGGCCGGCTCGTGCTCGGCCTCGACGTGTGGGAGCACGCCTACTACCTCAAGTACCAGAACCGGCGCGCGGACTACATCACGGCGTGGTGGAACGTTGTGAACTGGGACCGCGCCTCCGAGCTCTTCCTCGCGAAGTAGCCCGGGCCGAAGACGACGAGGGCGCAGCCGGGATCTCCCGGTCTGCGCCCTCGTTCGTTCCGGCGCTCAGCCGAGGAACGACGTCCCGCGCGGCGGGGCCGGGATCCCGAAGTAGGCGGCGATCGAGGCGGCGACGTCCATGAAGCCGTCGCGGATGCCCAGCGGCCGGCCGGGGCGGCCCGGGCGGTACGCGAGGAGCGGCACGTGCTCCCGCGTGTGGTCGCTGCCCCTGAAGGTCGGGTCGTTGCCGTGGTCCGCGGTCAGGATCAGGAGATCGTCCGGCCGCAGCGTCGGAAGGAACCGCCCGAGCCATCCGTCCACCTGCTCCAGCGCGGCGGCGTAGCCCGGCGCGTCGCGCATGTGGCCGTGGAGCATGTCGAAGTCGATGAAGTTCGCGAAGACGAGGCCGCGGTCGAGGCCGGCGAGGAAGTCCCCGACGGCCTTCTGCGAATCGCGGTTGTTGCCGGTGTGATTCGACCGCGTGATGCCGCGGTGGGCGAAGATGTCCTCGATCTTCCCGACGGCGCACACGTCGACGCCGGCGGAGACCAGCCGCTCGAGCAGGGTCGGCTCCGACGGCCGGTAGGCGAAATCGCGGCGGTTCTCGGTGCGGCGGAACGCGCCGGGGGCGCCGACGAACGGGCGCGCGATCACGCGGCCCACGCGGAGCGGATCGCACAGTTCGCGGGCGATCTCGCAGCCGCGGTAGAACTCCGGCAGCGGGACGATCCCCTCGTGGGCGCAGAGCTGGAAGACGGAGTCGGCGCTCGTGTAGAGGATCCAGGCGCCCGTCCGCAGGTGCTCGTCGCCCAGCTCGTTCATGATCGCCACGCCGTTGGCGGCGCGGTTCCCGATCACCGCGCGGCCGGTCCGGCGCTCGAACTCCGCGACCATCGACGGCGGGAACGACGGGGGATCGGGCGGGAAGAGCGCGAAGCCGGGCCGCATGACCAGGCCGCCGATCTCCCAGTGGCCGGTGACGGTGTCCTTGCCCTGCGACCGCTCCTCCATGGCGCCGTACGACGCGAGCGGCGCGGCCGCCGGCGGCACGCCGCGGATCGGCCCGGCGCCGCGCAACGCGGGGATGTTGCCGAGCCCGAGCGCGCCGAGCACGGGGAGAGCGAGCCCGCCGACGGCCTCGGCGGTGTGCGGGATCGTCGCGGACCCCTCGTCGCCGTACTCCGCGGCATCCGGCGCCGCGCCGATGCCGCAGGAGTCGAGGACGATCAGGACGGCCCTCACTCGGGAGGCCTCCCGCTCATCGCGCGCAGGATCTCGATGCCGGCGCTGGTGCCGATCCGGGAGGCCCCGGCGGCGATCATGCGGCGGGCGTCCTCGAGGGACCGCACGCCGCCCGACGCCTTGACCTTGAGTCCCGACGGCGCGACGACGGCGTACATGAGCGCCACGTCCTCCGCCGTGGCCCCGCCGGTGCTGAACCCGGTCGAGGTCTTCACGAAGTCCGCCCCGGCCGCGACGCACAGCCGGCAGGCGCGGTCCTTCTCCGCGTTCGTGAGCAGGCACGTCTCGAGGATGACCTTGGCGACGGCCCCGGCCGCGCGGCACGCCGCCACGACGCCGGCGATGTCGTCGTGGACGCGCGCATCCTCCCCGGCCTTGAGCCCGCCGACGAAGATCACCATGTCGATCTCCCGCGCGCCCTCGGCCAGGGCGCGGCGGGCCTCGTCGGCCTTGGAGGCCGGGGAACCGGCCCCGAGCGGGAACCCGACCACCGTGCAGACCGGGATTCCCGGCTTCTCCAGGCGGCGGGCGGCCTCGACGACGTAGACGGGGTTCACGCAGACGCTGGCGAAGCGGTACAGCGCCGCCTCGTCGCAGAGGCGCGCGATCTCCGTCGGCGTCGTCTGCGGCTTCAGGATCGTGTGATCGATGAGCGCCGCCATCTCGGCGGCGGTCCTCGGCATCGCGGCCCGGATCGGTTCGGCTGTCATCGCGTTCTCCCGCGTCCAGTTAACGGCATTCCCATGCCCCGTGCAACGTCGACGGCGGCCTCGCGCGCATCAGCGGCGGCCGGGCGTCACCGCGGGGATCCGGTCGGCGGTGGCATCGGCCCACAGGACGAACCGCGCGTTGGGCACGCCGCGCAGCAGGCGGAGCCCGACCTCCGTCGGCGCGTCGGGGAGCTTCTGCCACCAGGGCTCGTCGGCGCCGAAGCCCACGACGAAGCCGACGGTCTGCTTCTTGAAGGCATCGGCCCAGGTGCGCAGGTCCCTGACCATCGCGTCGGCGCCCTCGAACCCCTGGCTGTTGCTCAGGAACCAGAGGCGCGGATGCCGGTAGGCCGGGGGCAGATGCTCCGGCTTCCAGTGCTTGAGGAAGAGCGTGCGGCCCGGCCCCATCGATTCGACGGCTAGCATCCAGCCCTCGGCGTCGCGGTCGGTCACCGGCAGGCCCGGCTTGTCGCCGGCCTCGCTCTTTCGATACCACGCGGCGTCCACCCCGAACCCGATGACCGCGGGGTGGCGGCCGAAGACCCGGTTGACGATCCGCAGCGCCTCGACCACGTCGGCCTTGGCGGGCTCGACCTGGAGGATCGCCTTCACGCCCTGCCGGGCGTAGGCGTCGAGGGCGCGGCCGTGATCGATGCGGGCGTCGGCCTTGAACTCCACGCCCGGCGGGTCGGAGGGGATGCCTCCGGGTCGCGCGAATTCCATCCGGCACACCCCGGTGTCGAGGCCGATGCCCACCGCCTGGACCACGACCGGCGAGACCGGCCGCGTCGAGGAGGTCATCCGCGTTGCGACGAGCCGGGCGCGCTCCGCCCACCACGCATCGTCCTGCGAACGATCCTTCAGCTGGTAGCTGCTCCGGCACAGCCCCGCGAAGCAGGGCTCCGCCGCCGCCGCGCCCGCCGCCGCCGCCGCGACCGCGAGACCCACGACCGCCATCCATCCCGTCCGTCGACCGCTCATAGCCCACCTCCCGGTTCCCGCCTTCCGTCCCCTGCCCGAACTCCGATCCGGAACCCGAACCCTGGAACCCGCGACGCCCCGCCTACCCGTGCCGGATCGGCCGGAAGCGGATCCGCTGCGGACGGTCCGCCGCGTCGCCCAGCCGCCGGCGGCGGTCCTCCTTGTAGTCGGCGTAGGTGCCCTCGAACCAGACGACCCTGCTGTCGCCCTCGAACGCGAGGATGTGCGTCGCGACGCGGTCGAGGAACCAGCGGTCGTGGCTGATGACGACCGCGCAGCCGCCGAAGGAGAGCAGGGCCTCCTCGAGCGAGCGCAGCGTGTTGACGTCGAGGTCGTTCGTCGGCTCGTCGAGCAGCAGCAGGTTGCCGCCGCTCTTGAGGAGCTTGGCGAGGTGCACGCGGTTCCGCTCGCCGCCGGAGAGCAGGCCGACCTTCTTCTGCTGGTCGCCGCCCCGCAGGTTGAAACGGGAGCAGTAGGCGCGGCCGTTCATCGTCTTCGCGCCCAGCTCGATCAGTTCGCGGCCGTTGCAGATCTCCTCGTAGACGGTCGCGTCGGCGTTGAGCGAGTCGCGCATCTGGTCGACGCTGGAGACGACGACGGTCGAGCCGACCTTCAGCGTTCCGCCCAGCGGCTTCGCCTGGCCGAGGATCATCCTGAAGAGCGTGGTCTTGCCCGCCCCGTTGGCGCCGATCACGCCGACGATGCCGCCGCGGGGGAGGTCGAAGGTCACGTCCTCCATCAGCAGCGTGTCGCCGTAGCCGAAGGCGAGGCCGTCCGCGCGCACGACCACGTCGCCCAGCCGCGGCCCGGGCGGGATCTGGATCTGGATCTCCTCCTCGCGCGTGTCCACCGCCTGCGCGGCGAGCTCCTCGTAGCGCTTGAGCCGGGCGAGGTTGCGCGAGTGCCGGGCGCCGGCGCTCATGCGGACCCACTCCAGCTCGCGCTCGATCAGCTTCCGGCGCGACGCCTGCTGCTTGGCCTCGGCCTCGAGCATCGCGCGGCGCTGCTCGAGCCAGGCGCCGTAGTTGCCCTTGTAGGGATAGGCGCGGCCGTGGTCGAGTTCGAGGATCCACTCGGTGACGTTGCTGAGGAAGTAGCGGTCGTGCGTGACGACGATCAGCGTCCCCTTGAACCGCTTGAGGTAGGCCTCGATCCACTCGACCGAGTCGGCGTCGAGGTGGTTCGTCGGCTCGTCGAGCAGCAGCACGTCGGGGTTCGAGATCAGGAGGCGGCACAGCGCCACGCGGCGGCGTTCGCCGCCGGAGAGCTGGGCGACCGGCTGGTCGGCGGGCGGGAGGCGCAGGGCCTCCATCGCGACCTCGACCTGGTGGTCCAGCTCCCAGAGGTCGTTCGCGTCGATCGTGTCCTGCAGCCGGCCGAGCTCGTCGTTGAGCGACGCCTCCTCCTCCGGCGACGGCCCCTCCCCGAGCCGGGTGCAGACCGCGTCGTAGCGGTCGAGGATCGCGCGCGAGGCGGCGACGCCCTCCTCGACGATCTCGCCCACCGTCCTCGAAAGGTCGGGCCGCGGCTCCTGCTCGAGGTAGCCGATCCGCACGCGCGGGGCGACGTAGACCTCGCCCATGAAGTCCTTGTCGATCCCGGCCATGACGCGCAGCAGCGACGACTTGCCCGCGCCGTTCGCGCCGATCACGCCGATCTTCGCCCCGAAGAAGAACCCGAGGTGCACGTCCTCGAGGATCACGTTCTTCCCCGCGTGCTTCGTCAGCCCGGCCAGATGGAATACGTACTCGCCCGCCATCGGTGACTCCGTGGATGCCGCGCCACGATACCCGCGGCGGACGAACAGGCAAGCACGATCGGCCGGTGCGCGGCCCGCGGAGGCGGAGAGGCCATGGCCGAACGAGGGAGGGGGGGCAAGAAAATGGAGCGAGCGAAGGGATTTGAACCCTCGACATCCACCTTGGCAAGGTGGAGCTCTACCACTGAGCTACGCTCGCCCCAGAACGAGACGGACTATGCATGAGCTTTCGGCGGCCTGCAAGGGCTT
>Ga0194125_10001334_pt1 | contig 41826 bp, 25 predicted proteins | sample TA2KigC250mmetaG_FD_148626 | JGI IMG/M metagenome (GOLD analysis project Ga0194125, IMG submission 148626) | Freshwater microbial communities from Lake Tanganyika, Tanzania - TA2015034 Kigoma Deep Cast 250m | ecosystem: Environmental > Aquatic > Freshwater > Lake | place: Tanzania: Lake...
GTGCGAGGAATGGACCATCCATCCGTTCTTTCTGACAGTGTTGTAGTCGTTGACAGAGCGCCGCGTCGCCGCGCTTGCCAGCCGCAGGGCCTGCAGACCGGCCGGGCGCTTAACCGAACCTGACCCGATGGGGGAACACATTCATTCAGGAATGATATTCAGGATTGACAAAGGGAACTGCCTAACCAGATTAACGCCAACGTCCAACTCTGCCGTCTCTGCCGTCTCTCGGCTGGTTCTGCCGCGGGTGAGGGGAGTGATCCCGCCCGCCCAGGACACCGTGGGGCGAGCCGGTTAGAGGGCTATAGAACCAGCGGTACCCGGAGACGGCTTGGCCCGTGCAGGACGCTACCGTACTACCTGGCGCGCCTGGGTGGGCACTTCGGCGGTGAGGGCGGTGAGAGTCTTGGCTCGGGGTCGACAGAAGGTCGTCGAGAGGTCGTCGAGTGGTTGGACGCAGCCAGCAACCGAAACCGGATCCGACATGAAAACCCAACACTTGCGCCCCGCTCAAGATGGCCGCCTACCCGAACCCACGTGCGGGACTGCGTTCGCCCCCGCCCTGGCGGGCAGGTGTCGCTGGCGTGCACGCTTCCCGCTGGCAGTGGCCGCGTTTCCATGCGGCGTGCTCGCGCTGGGAATCCTCTCCGTCGCCCTGACCAACGGTCGGGTAGGGGTTGGCGCCCAGGCGACCGATGCGCCAGGTCCCGCCACCGTGATCGTGCGTGCCGACCAAGGCCGGCACACCATTCACCGTAACATCTACGGGCATTTCGCCGAGCACCTGGGCCGCTGCATCTATGAAGGCATTTGGGTGGGTGAAGATTCCCCCATCCCAAACGTGCGCGGCATCCGCCAGGACGTGGTGAGCGCGCTCAAGCGGTTGAACCTGCCGGTGTTGCGGTGGCCTGGCGGGTGTTTTGCGGACGAATACCACTGGAAAGACGGCATCGGGCCGCGCGCCCAGCGCCCGGCGATGATCAACACCCACTGGGGCGGCGTGACCGAGAACAACCACTTCGGCACCCACGAGTTCCTGGATCTGTGCGAACAGTTGGGGACCGAGCCCTACATCTGCGGCAACGTCGGCAGCGGCACCGTCCAGGAAATGATGGACTGGGTCGAGTACATGACCGCGGATGCCGATTCGCCGATGGCGAACTTGCGTCGCCAGAACGGGCGCGATCGACCGTGGCGGGTGCGCTACTTCGGCGTAGGCAACGAGAGTTGGGGTTGCGGCGGTAATATGCGCCCCGAGTACTACGCCGACGAGTATCGGCGCTACAGCACCTTCGTCAAAAACTACGGTACCAACCGCATCTACCGCATCGCCTGCGGAGCCAACTCGGCCGACTACAACTGGACCGAGGTGCTCATGCGCGAGGCGGGCCGGCGCATGAACGGTCTCTCGCTCCACTACTACACCATCGCCACGGGCAACTGGAGTCGGAAAGGTTCCGCCACCGTCTTTACCGAGGCGGACTGGCACGCCACCCTGCGCCGCACCTTGACCATGGACGAGTTGATCGCCAAACACGGCGCGATCATGGACCGGTTCGACCCGGACAAGCGCGTCAGCATGATTGTGGACGAGTGGGGCACCTGGTACGACGTCGAGCCGGGCACCAACCCCGGCTTTCTCTACCAGCAGAACACCCTGCGCGATGCCTTGGTCGCCGCCCTCAACTTTCACATCTTCCACAACCACAGCGACCGCGTGCGCATGGCGAACATTGCCCAGACGATCAACGTGCTCCAATCCATGATCCTCACCGACAAAGAGCGCATGCTCGTCACCCCGACCTACCACGTCTTCGAGATGTACAAGGTTCACCACGACGCCACCCAGTTGCCCGCCGAGGTCGCGTGCGCTCAGTATCGCCTGGGCGATCACGCCTTGCCCCAAGTCAGCGCCTCCGCCTCACGCGCCCCTGCCGGCGCGCTCCACCTCTCAGTCGCCAACCTGGATCCCAACCGCGCTGCGCCGTTGGTCTGCCAATTCGAGGGGTTCACCCCGAAGCGAGCTGCCGGCCGCGTGCTCACCGCCTCAGTCATGAACGCCCACAACACCTTTGACCAACCGCGCCAGGTCGAGCCGCGGGCGTTGGAAGGCGTGGCCGTCGCCGACGGCAAGGTGCAGGTCACCCTGCCCCCCATGTCCGTCGCCGTGCTCGCCCTCGAATGAGGTCTGGCGATGACGGCGCGAGAGGCTTTCCGGTGGCCCCGCGGGCAAGATGCCCGCGCTCCCACATGGGACGGAGAGCGGGCGTCGCGCCCGCTGCCTCGCGGGCAAGATGCCCGCGCTCCCACATGGGACGGAGAGCGGGCGTCGCGCCCGCTGCCTCGCGGGCAAGATGCCCGCGCTCCCACTTCGGACGGAGAGCGGGCGTCTCGCCCGCTGCCTCGCGGGCAAGATGCCCGCGCTCCCACATGGGACGGAGAGCGGGCGTCGCGCCCGCTGCCTCGCGGGCAAGATGCCCGCGCTCCCACATGGGACGGAGGGCGGGCGTCTCGCCCGCTGCCTCGCGGGCAAGATGCCCGCGCTCCCACATGGGACGGAGAGCGGGCGTCGCGCCCGCTGCCTCGCGGGCAAGATGCCCGCGCTCCCACATGGGATGGAGAGCGGGCGTCGCGCCCGCTGCCTCGCGGGCAAGATGCCCGCGCTCCCACATGGGACGGAGAGCGGGCGTCTCGCCCGCTGCCTCGCGGGCAAGATGCCCGCGCTCCCATTTGGGACCGAGAGCGGGCGTCGCGCCCGCTGCCCCGCGGGCAAAATGCCCGCGCTCCCACATGGGACGGAGAGCGGAAGTCTCGCCCGCTGCCTCGCGGGCAAGATGCCCGCGCTCCCACATGGGACGGAGAGCGGGCGTCTCGCCCGCTGCCTCGCGGGCAAGATGCCCGCGCTCCCACATGGGACGGAGGGCGGGCGTCTCGCCCGCTGCCTCGCGGGCAAGATGCCCGCGTTCCCACATGGGACGGAGGGCGGGCGTCGCGCCCGCTGCCCCGCGAGCAAGATGCCCGCGCTCCCATTTCGGACGGAGAACGGGCGTCTCGCCCGCTGCCTCGCGGGCAAGATGCCCGCGCTCCCACATGGGACGGAGAGCGGAAGTCTCGCCCGCTGCCTCGCGGGCAAGATGCCCGCGCTCCGTGCCGTCGTCTATCCTAAGCTCTCATCAGGATACAACATGCTTCGAGACTCCAGGACTATAAGGCGGCGTTCCTTCTTGAAGACCGCTGCGGCCGCAACCGCCGCCGCGACCGTCAGCGGTCGGCTCCGGGCTGCCCCCGCGCCGGCTCGGGCTCCGCTGACTAAGGCGCGTTTGGACGAGATCCTGGCCGAGCCGGTCTTGAAGACCGACTTTGTGCAGCGACCGGTGATGGTGGGTTCGGTCGAGTTGCTGCGTCACGGGCGGGTCTACCTGTTGCGCAGCCGCTCGCAGGACGGCGTGGAAGCCATCACCGTGCCCAACCCGGCCCGAATGGCGGAGACCTACCCGATCTTTCTCAAGAACATCCTGCCGGTCTTCGTCAAGAAAGACGCGCGCCAACTCGAGTCCCTGCTCTGGGACGTCTACCGCCACGGTAGCAACTACAAACTCCAGGGCATCGCCCTCTGGGCCGGCGTGGCTGCCATCGAAATGGCCCTGCTCGAACTACTCGGCCAAACCGCCCAGCGCCCCTTGGCCGATTTCTTCGGCGGCGCGCGACAGCGGGACATCGCCGTCTATTACGCCAGCGGCAATCGCGGCAATCGGCCCGAGGCCGAAGTCGAGTACCTCCAACGGTTGATCGCCGAGTCCGGCGCGCGCGCGGTCAAGTTCCGGCTCGGCGGCCGGATGAGCCGCAACGCGGATTCGCTCCCCGGCCGGACCGAGGCGCTGATTCCCATGGCGCGCAAAGCCCTCGGCGATGAGATCACCCTGTACGCCGATGCCAACAGTTCTTACGACGCTCTCGAGGGCATCCGCATCGGCCGGCTCATGGAAGCGCATGGGTACGGTCTCTATGAGGAACCGTGTCCCTTCGATTGGATCTGGGAGACGAAGGAAGTGGCCGATGCGCTCACCATTCCGGTGGCGGGCGGCGAGCAGGAGTTCAGTCTGCGCCGCTGGCAATGGGCTATCGAGCATCGCGGGTTGGACATCGTGCAGCCGGACCTGCACTACGGCGGCGGGTACATTCGCGCCACGCAGGTCGCCCGGATGGCGGCGGCTGCCGGGATGAGCGTCGTTCCCCACATGTCCGGGGGCGGGTTGGGGTATCTGGACGTGGTGCACTTCGCGTCGTTCACGCCGAACATTGGCCCGTTCATGGAGTTCAAGGGCAACACCGATCTGCCCATCGAGTGCCCCACCTCGACCCTCAAATGCGAGCGGGGCGTGGTGCGTTGCCCGACCGGCCCCGGCTTCGGCGTGCGCGTGGACCCCGGATATGTGAACCGGGCGCAACCCGTGCCGATCGCCTGACGGGATCCGTCGACGCGCGCGGTCACGTTGGGACAAAGCACGGCCAAGCCGTGACGGACCCGGACCTGCAGCGACACCGGAAGCTCGATATTCGGCCTATGAACGTCTACCAACTCCTAAGCACACGAAAGCCACGCGAAGGCTGTTCTCGCCCTCGATCCTGGCATCCAGCGCGCCCGCGCGGCACGTCGCTAACCCTGGCGCTGGTTCTGACCTGCGCCGCGGCCGGCGCGCAAGGCGGGGGCGCGATTGTGCTTGGAGAAGGCACCTATTACCTCGATCGGAACCGGGTCTTTGCCCTCGCCGACGCTCCCCGCTCCACGCCGGCGGTGCCTTCGATCTACGAATGGCAACAAGCCCAGGCCCGACCGCGGCACCGAACCGTACTCGGCCTCGAAGGGACGCGCTTCACCCTGAACGGTCAGCCCCAGTTTCTCTTGGGCTTCAGCTACTACGGCGGGTTGGGTGCGTCGGAGGAGTTTGTGCGCCAGGACCTCGAGGAGGCCCAGCGCCTCGGCTTCAACTGGCTGCGCCTCTGGGCTACCTGGAACGCGTTCGACCATGACGTCTCCGCGGTCGGCCGGGACGGCGAACCGCGCGAGCCCTTCTTCGCCCGGCTCGTGTGGTTGGTGGACGAGTGCGATCGCCGCGGGTTGGTGGTGGATGTGACGCTGACGCGCGCCCAAGACTCCGCCACCGGCGGTGGACTACCCAACTTCGAGGCGCATCGGCGCGCCGTCGAGGCGCTCGTCACGGCACTGCGACCGCACCGCAACTGGTACCTGGACCTCGCCAACGAACGCGACGTGCGCGACGCCCGCTACGTCAGCAACGCTGAACTGGCCACGCTGCGCAAACTCGTTCGCCAGCTCGACCCGCAACGGCTCGTCACCGCCTCGTTCGGCGGACATGACCTCAGCCTGGACGATGTGCGCCACGCCTTAGTCGCCATTGGCCAAGACTTCCTGAGCCCGCATCGGCCGCGCCATGCCGAGTCCCCAGCCCAAACGGCCGCGCGGACCCTCGAGGTGTTGGATCTGATGCGCCAGGTCGGACGCGCGGTGCCCGTGCATCACCAGGAACCGTTCCGCCGCGGTTACAGCCGTTGGGAACCGGTGGCAGAGGATTTCCTCGCCGACCTGCGCGGCGCCTTGGCGGGGGGCGCTTCGGGTTGGTGCTTCCACAACGGTTCCCAGCGCAACACCCCGGACCAACAACCGCGGCGCTCGTTCGACCTGCGCGCGCGTCGTCTCTTCGACCAACTCGACGTCGAGGAGCGAAACTTCGTCGCCCAGGCTGGCCGGACGGTCGCCGAGGCCTCGGCGGCCGCTGATCGAGCCGTGCCACCCAATTAGGTCTAGCCGGTGCCGATGTAGTCCCCGACCGTCAGGCACCCGCCCCGGAATAGGTTGTCGCGCAAGTGCACCTCCAGCCGAGGGGAAGACAGTGCGGTACCCTGGGTCAGGCTGAAGTTGACTCGCTTGCGATTGGGCGGAATGCCACCAGACCGGTTCAGCGCACCTCAATGAGTTTCTCGCCTTCGGCCAACCGATTCTTGATCCCGGGCAATAAAGGTTCCAGCCAGGCGAAGAGCACACGGTTGGTGCAATTGCCGATGCGCAGCCAAACGACAGCCGGAGCTGCGGGGTTACCGATGCATCGGGCGGCGAAATCCTCATCCTTCGTCAACACGATCCATTCACCTGCGATGGCGAAGCTCCAGACGCTGCCATCGTCGGAATCGCGCAATCCAAGTTCACGCACGGGTGCCGCGGCCAAACCCCGCTCACCAAGCCAACGGGCGAGTGCCGGCGGCAGTTGCGCGTCCACGAGCGGTCGCATGCCTCAAGCCGTGACGAGGACCGTGTGGTCGAGATAGCGCGCGGCGTAGGCGATACAGGCGCGAATGTCCTCCGCTTGAAGGTCGGGGAAGTCGGTGAGGATTCCCTCTTGCGTCGCCCCTCCGGCGAGCAGGTCGAGCACGTCTTTGACGCGAATACGCATCCCGCGGATACATGGGCGTCCGCCGCACTGGTTGGGATTGATGGTGATCCGCTCGCGCTCGTTCATGGCCGAAGCTTGCTTGGTGGACGGCTCCATGCCAAGCGGCTTGAATTCATCGCGTTCCGCCGTGGTGAGCAACTGCTGTCGTTCCTGTTCGTGCCCTTTTCGCAGGAGATCCAACGGACGGTTGACTTCCGTCTCCTCGAACCCCTGGGCCCGCAGCGTGGTGGGCGGACCACCAGCGCCGCGAAGATTCGTCGCATATCCAAGCAGGACACGCGAAGCAAGCGTGTTCCACATGGGCCGCGCGCGCTCCTCCGCTACCGGTTCCAGTCGCCGGACTTCCGTGTAGAACCGGAAACGCGCTGCGCCCAGCAATGCCCGCACCTGCCTGTCCTCGGCGGCCTGGGCTGCCGCGCTGACCGCCGGCGGCTGGTCAAATCGCTCGGTCCACCACGAACCGAGCGGCCGTCGCGCCCGCGTGATGCGAAGGAACTCGCGCAGTTCGGGACCGGTGAACTGGCAGGGCCAGCGGATCAGTTGTCATCAGCCACCTTCTTGACCCGAATGGTGCTGTGCTGGCCGACCAGACAGCTTAGCTCGTCATACTCGCTGAGCCGGCTGGCTGGCAACGCCCGCATGACTTGGTATTCCTCGGCCAGACGGCCGCGCCGATTCTGGTTTGCCTTATCCAACACCGCCGTGAGGAACTCATCATAACGGCGGTACCCTTCGACTGCTCAAGCTGGTGCTGCCGGGGATGAACTCCCCAGCGCTGTTGTCGTCCTTGGCGGTGAAGACCACCGATCGGTCTGAGCCCTCGTGCTGGGTCGCCGCGAAGGTAGTCTGTGGTCGAGGCGGCTCTGACGATTCGCGCTCCTTCGCCGTGGGGCCCTGCCGCGCACCTGCGAACGCACCCCTCGGCCCAGCGCTTCACCACAGGCGTGTACGCGCTCTCCGCCTCGGCTTGTGCGCCCAGCCCAGCCGAAACGCTCGGCCGGGGCCTATCCGGTAGCTGCTGAACTGACTCATGACTTACCGCAATGGACCGCGAATCGCCGTAAGGTAGGGCCCGCAGTCCTCTGCGCGCCGCGGCCTCGTATGTCCACCGTGGTTGACGGCGCGCAGAGGACTGCGCGCCCTACCCCCGGACTGTCGTCCATTTCAGGTTCATCAACTAGGCGGTCATCGGTTAGGTCCGGCTCGACCATGGCCGCGCGCTTGTCCGGGTCGGCCTCCCGCCGCCGCACCGTCTGTTCGAGCACAGATTTCGGCGCCTCGACAAACTCGGTCACCACTTCCTGGGCCAGGCCCGCACGACGGTAGACAAAGACAAGGTCTGCCCGCGCGCCCTCGAAGGCATCCGGATAAAGTCAGCGATTGGGTGAGGCCAGTTGGGCTTGGCCGTTCTTGAACTCGGCGAATAGAAGGCTCTGCCCACTCGATGCATCGTAGTAGCTCAGGCCCAAGACCCGGCTGCGGAAGCGCTGGCCGTCGGCGGTGAGGAGATCGATCAGCGCGCCAGGCGTCAGTAGCCGCGTGCGAGATCTGTTCGGGTGCCGCCCAATTGGCGTCCCGGGGCGTTCATTGGAGGAATTCGCTCGAACTGGCCGGGCAGCGGTCCTTAGACTGGCCGCCAGAATGAAAACCCTCAGAAAGAAGCTGGACCCTTGGATGTGGCGTTTGGCGAAGGGGATGGTGTTGGGCGTGGTTGGGATGTGCGGCTGCGGTGCGGGGGCCGTGAGCGCCGAACTCGAGTTGCCGCGGCTAAGCGGGGCGACACCGCGCAATGTGGTGTTCATCCTTGCGGACGATCACCGGTACGACGCGCTGGGTTTCCTGGGGCATCCGTGGCTGGAGACGCCGCACCTGGATGCGCTGGCTCGCGGGGGTGTGCATTGCCGGAACGCCTTTGTGACGACCGCCCTCTGCTCGCCTAGCCGGGCGTCGACTCTGACCGGCAAGAACGGCCTCAATGTCAACGGCAAACGCGTGCCCCAGAAGGGCTATATCACCGATGAACTGACCGACTACGCCCTCGCCTGGTTGCGAGCGCGGCCGGCGGGGCAGCCCTTTTTTCTCTACCTCTCGCACAAGGCAGTCCACGCCGAGTTCGTGCCGGCCGAGCGGCACCGGGGCCGCTACCGCGACCGGCCTTGGCGAGCGCCGGCGAACCAGGCGGATACGGCGGCGAACTATGGGGACAAGCCGATGTGGCTGAAGAACCAGCGCAACAGTTGGCACGGCGTGGATTTTCCGTATCACAGCGACCTGAACATCGAGCATTACTACAAGGCCTATTGCGAGACGTTGCTGGCCTTAGACGACAGCGTGGGGCGGGTGGTTGGATTCCTGCGCAGCGCCGGGCCAGGGCCAACCCGAGCAGGCCGATCGCGGCGAGCCCGGCGTAGCCACTCGGCTCCGGGATCACTTGCTGAATCCAGGTCTGGTTGGCGCTGATGCGGGTGGCATAGAACGAAGTCGCGATGTCCGCGGGTACGTCCGCCAGGAAGGTCCAGTTGTTCTGGCTGCCCACGTACAAACCGCCCGCGTCGAACAGCGCCGCGCTAAAGCCGAGGTCGCTGCCGCCCGTGAAGCTGAACAAGCCGTCGACGGCGTAATTGATGCCCGCGAGCTTCCAAATCCCGCCCTCTTGAATGAACACGCCGCCGCCCGAGTCGCCATCGCTCAGGTGAGCCTCGTTCACGCCTGCACCCGCGTTGAAATCCGCGCGCAGCAGTTGACCAATCCCTGCCCCCCCGAACGCGATCCCCGCCACTTGGTTCTCGCCCCAGCGCTGCACGCCGTCCGCTGCACCCCAGAGCCAACCCCGCAGCAAAGTGCCCCCGAGCAGCACAGCGCCCCCGCGCTGCGTGCCGCGACCGAACACCACCAGGTTCTGACCCACTTCGCTACTGCCGGTGTACAACGGCGCGTAAGCGGGCAAGGTGCCGCTCACCCGCCAAATGGTGAGGTCGCTGTTGGGATCGTCGTACTTGGCCGTGGTGGTGTAGGTGGTGGAATCGAAGTTGAACGTGAACCCGTTGCCCACCGTCCCTCCGATATGCTTGGCCGTGACGAAGTGGTTCGGTGAAATCGCCGTGCCCAGGAACCCGCCCCACTGACCTTGGTACTGCCAGCCGCTGTTGAGCAGCGTGCCCGTTGGCGCCGTTGTGTTGTGCGTGCTGCTGCCCGTCGAATCGAACAGCACCGCATGGCTCGGGTGCGCCAGGGACAACGCCGCCAGCCACGCCAGCGGTCGAACGACGGCCTGAACCGTGGGCGCGACCTTCGCCCGGGGCTGGCCTGAAGGCGCCTTTGTGCGAACCGACAACGCCGGCAGAAACATCGCCCGAAGAGATACCATCATCGTCATCAGAAGTGCAACTGTAATTCATGGTCTCGTCTGGGGCCGAGAATCCGCGATTCGGACAAGACAGGGTCGGGCGGTTCAGTTATAGTCTTCCCGGCGTGAACGCAAGGACCTCCTGGAAGAGAAAAGCATGGTGGGCTGTCGTCGCGTCGTTGCTCGGCGTCGGGGTGATTGTGGCGGCGTTACCGCTCTGGTTTCCCTGGTTGGCCCGGCCGCTGGCGCGGCAGGCTGGGGTGACCTGGGACACCTACTCGCGCTTGGGCTACACGCGCGGCGGGCTGCGCGGCCTGCGCGCCCAATTCGGCACGGTCAGCCTCGAGGCGACCGAGGCGCAGCTTTGCCTGCCCCCGCGCTGGCTGATCGGCGTGCTCGGCGGGGGGACACCGCCCGACCCGTTCGTGGAAGTGACCGGCTGGCGTCTGGCGGTGGCGTCCGAGCCCCTCGAGCCGTCCCAACCCTCGAGCACCAACTCGACGGCAGCGACGCTCGAGTTGGTGGATGGGCTGCTACCGGCGGTGCGGCGGTGGCTGCCACATGCGCGGTTGACCGGCGGGTTGGCGGTGGTGGGTGACGAGGAGCTTGCGGTACCTCAGGTCACCTGGCGGAGCGGCAGGCTGACCGGGGTGGTGCAGTCGACGAGGTACGGGCAAGACCTAAGCCTGAGCGGGAATTTCGTCTCGAACGGGGCCTATCGCGTTACCGCGCGCGTCGACCCGCTCGATGTGGAACTGGACCTGGGCTTGGCGCGGCCGTCGCAGGTGTGGGAACTGGCCGGCGCATTGAGCTGGCGCAGCAATCAGGCGCAGCTCAGCGCACGGTTCGGCACGGGAGGTTATCTGCCCGAGTCCGCCCGTGTGGTGGCTGAGGCGATTCGGTTGCCGGCGCAGCAGTTCGAGTTGGCCGGCTACGACACGCTCGAGGCGGGTCTGGCAGTCGAGTGGTTGACGAACCGGTTCGCGGTCGAACTCGATGCCCAGGCCCGACCCGAGCGAGCCGATTCCCTGAGCACCCCACCGCTCGAGGTCGCCCTGCAAGCGCGCGGCGACCTACAATCGGCCGCGCTCGAAGCCTTGGATGTGCGGGCGCCTTGGGTCCGCGGGGCGTTGGCTGGCCCCGTGACGCTGCACTGGGAGGGCCGGCCGCTGCGCGAGCCAGCCGAGTTCCGGCTGACGGCGGACCTTGCGTCCCTGCCGGTCACCAACCTCGCGGGTCGAGTGGAAGGGCGCGTTCGGGTGCAGCCGCAGGACACCCAGCCACCCGCCGCGGAACTCACGTTGCAGGGCCAGGGACTCAGCGCCCTCGGTCTGCGGGCCCGAGACCTTTCGCTGGTGAGCCGGCTGGTTTGGCCGGTGGTCGAGCTCGAGCCCTGCGCAGTCCGATTCGAGGACGACTCGACCTTCACGGTTGGGGCGCGGTTGGACCTCGATCGGCGCGTGCTCACCGGCGGGCATTGGGCGTTCTCGGGCGATCTGCTCGAGTCGTTTCTGCCCACGAACATCAGTTACGCCACGCTCGCAGCTACAGGGCAGTTCAGTGGGCTGCTGACTCGACCGAGCCACGCCGGCGAGGTGAGTCTGAGCGGCCTCAACGTGCCGGGACTGGCGCCGAGCGAGGCGCGCTTGGCTTGGGGTGGTGAGGCGCTGGACGTAGACCGCTTGAACGTGTCGGTGTCGGCCGGACCCGCGTCGTGGCGTTTGCGTGGCGCCCTGCGCGCCAGCCTGACCAACGGTCCCCAAGTCGAGTTGGTCCTGCAGGAGATGGACTGGGAACGCGCAGGCCAAGCGGTCTATCGACTGGCGCAACCGTGCGCGATCGCCGCCCGCCAAACGCCGGGCGAGCGCCAACCGGCGCCGTGGGAAGTCCAGGTAGGCGAGCTGCAGTGGCAGGGCGAGGACCGCGCCGTGCGGTTGGCAGGCACCTGGGCTTGGCCCGAGCGAGGCCGCACCCGACTCGAACTCGAGAATCTGCGGCCCTCAGACTTCATCGATCTTGTGCCAGCAGCGGCGTTGGACGTGACGATCGCCGCGTTGGATCTCGACGCGCGTTGGATGGCTGGGCCTATGGATTTTGCGGTTGAACTGGCCGGCCAAGTCCCGGGTTTGGCGGAAGGGCCGTGCTCGGCGCGTGCCAAACTCGCCGGCAACGAGAACGGCGTGCAGATCGAGGAACTGACGGTCACGGCGCCCTCGCTGCCGACGCTGTCGCTTGCCGGGCGCGTGCCCTTGGTGATTGCCCCGGCGGGGGGAAGCCTTCAGGCGCGGCTCCATCCCGAGATTCCGTTTGGCTTGCAGGCACACACGGCGCCGGTAGCGAGCGTGGCGCGCGCGCTCGGCGAGCTCGGGAATGTGACCTTGGTCGCTCCGGAATTGCGCCTCGAGTTGGCGGGCAACGCCACGGACCTTAAGGGCGGAGCGCACCTCCGGGTCGACCGACTCGAGTGGCGCCCGCCCAACGCGACCAACGCGCTGCCTGCCATCGAGCAGATCAAGCTCGAGGCCCGGCTCGAGCCGGACCGGCTCGAGCTCGAGGAGTTGTCGCTGCGGTGGGGTGGCCAACGCGCGCTGGCCACCGGCGTTTGGCCTTTGGGTCCGGCGGCCTGGACGAACCTCCTCGAGCGCGGCGCCGTGCCGGACTGGAAGCAGGCTCGTGGCCGGTTAACGGTGGCGGAGGCGGACCTAGCCGCGCTGGCGGGGCAACTGCCGGGCCGTTGGCTCACGCAAGGCCAACTGTGGCTGGACGCCGCGCTGAGTCCCGGCGGCGTGCTGGCCGGCGAGCTGCGGGTCACCAATGCCGCCACGGCGCCTTTGCCGGCCATGGGCGCGGTGCGCGACCTGGACGTGCTGCTGCGGGTCCAGGACCAGACCGTGTCGTTGGTCCGGCTCAGGAGCCGCGTGGGGACCGCGCCCCTGACCGCCCAGGGAGAAGCCCGGTTCGCCCCGGGCAAGGACCCGGTGTTCTCGGGCACCGTGGTGGGCGAGAATGTGCCTCTGATCCGCCAGACGGGACTGATCATCCGCAGCGATTTGGACCTACGGCTCGCCACCGCCCCGGCGCAGCCCCCAACCTTGTCGGGCGAAGTGCGGTTGCGCGACAGCTTGTTTCTGCAACCGCTCGAATTGCTGGTGCCCGGTCCCGGGACCGACCCGAGCCAGCGACCGCCCTACTTCAGGATCCCGGCGGCGCCGCTCAAGGATTGGAAGCTCGACCTGAAGATCGCCGGCGACAGGTTTCTGCGGCTTCGGACCCCGGTGCTGGTGGGGCTCGCCTCGGCTGACCTCCGGTTGCAGGGCACGCTGGGTGACCCAGTCGCCTTGGGCGAGGCTCGGATTCCCTCGGGCAAACTGACCTTCCCGTTCGGCTCGCTGGCGGTGGACAGCGGGTTTGTGATGCTGAACAGCTCCGATCCGCACCGGCCGCGCTTGGCGCTGCACGCCTCCGGCACGGTCTATGGTTACGCCATCCAGATGGACGTCAGCGGTCCGGCGGACGATCCGCAGGTGCTCCTGAGCTCGACCCCGCCGCTGAGTTCGGGCCAGATCCTCCTGTTGCTCACGGCTGGGGAACTGCCGCGGGACTCGTCGTACTTCAGTCGATCCGACCGCGCGGAGAAGCTGATGATGTTCCTGGGCAAAGATGTCCTCTCGCGCGTGGTGGGGAGTGAAGACGCCCAAGAACGGCTCACCATCAGCTCGGGGCAACACATCTCCCAGAGCGGCAAATCGACTTACTCGGTCGAGTACCGCCTGACCGAGCGCTGGTCGTTGGTGGGCGAATACGACCGGTTCGACGCCCTCAACGCCCACGTCAAGTGGCGCGTCTACTCGCGATGAAAACCGCGCGCCCAACATGGCTTCGCACCTGGGCGCACCTGGCCTTGGCTCTGGGGCTGCTGCTGGCCCTGCCAACCTGGGGCGCCGGGACCGAGACCAACCGCGCTAAACTGCACTTCTCAGGCTTTGGATGGTTGGGCAACCTCGAACTGAAGAAACAGGTCCGGCTCATGCAGCCGGACAAGAAGCTCCCGCCTCAGTTCAGCGCCAACCAGATTGAAGACATCGTGTTGATTCTCCTCTCGAAGCTGAAGGGGGACGGTTACCTCGAGCCGGAGATTCGGGCCGAGCTGACCCGGGTGGACGGCGGCTCCGAGAGCTACCTCTGGAGTCCAGGGGTCGAACCCTTGCTGCCGTCGGAGCTGGCGATCCGCCAAGTGCAGTTGCGCGCTCGCCGCGGGGTACGCGCCTACTACGAGCGACTCGAGATTCGGGGTTTAACCGCCCTGCCGCTTGCCGAGGTGCGCCCCTATTTTGTCAGCACCGATGCGCTGCTGCGGCTCAAGAGCATGCGGGTGTTTACGCCCGATCGACTGCAGGGGGCGCTGGCCCGACTCGAGGGCGCCCTCGCCCGGCGCGGGTACGAACAGGCCCAAGTCGTCGCGTCGATGGTCCAGCGCGACCCGGCCACCGGCGCCACCCAAGTCGAGGTGACCGTCCAGGAAGGGCTGCCCGCTTATGTCCGGTCCGTGGACGTCGAGATCTGCAGGCCCACGGAGACGGCGCCGGAGCGCCTGCCCCGGCTCGAACCCGGGGTGCCCTTCTCGCGCCTCTGGGAGCAGGACTTCCTGTTGAGCCTGCGCACCAACCAGTATGCCCGGGGTTTCCCGGACGCAACGGCCGAGATGGCGGTGCTGCGTCGCGAGACCAATGCCGTCGACATCCAGGTGGACCTGCGCGCGGTCGTGACGACTGGGACGAACATCGCCGTGCGCAGGGTGCAGTTCGATGGGCGAGAGCGCACGCGCGAGTCCATGCTGCGCCGGTTCGCCCGCGCCACGCCCGGCGCACCCCTGAATCGGCTGCAGGCCGAGCGCGGCCGGGAGCGGTTGGCGCGGTTGGGCCTTTTCGAGACGGTGGGGTTGCGCTACGACTCGGTCGATCCTTACCAGCGGGACATCGTGTATGAACTCCAGGAAGGGAAATCCTTCACGATCAACCTGGTCTCCGGCTACGGCAGCTACGATCAACTCGGGGGTGGCGTCGAGTTGCTTCACCGCAACATGTTCGGTCGGGCGCATCAGGCCAAGCTCACGGCCGCCCAAACGTTCAAGTCCACCCTGGGCGATTTCCGCTACACGTTGCCCGAAGTAATGCGGCAGAGTGTGGACGTGTTTTTTACCGGGTCGTTGCTGCGGCGGGAGGAGATCTCGTTTACGCGGGAGGAATACGGGGGTGGGGTGGGGGTGCACCGCTTCTTCGAGACCTTCAAGACCGACGCCACCTTGCGGTACGACCATCAGTTCCTCAACGCCCAGGCCGCTGGGTTCGTGGTGGACCCGAACGTGGCGCTCGAGGAGGCCCGGGCCGCTGCCCTGGTGCTCGAACTGAAGCACGATCGCCGGGATAACCCCCTCCACCCGCGCTCCGGCTACAAGCTCTTCGGCAGCGTCGAGTTCGCCTCCGAATGGTTAGGCGGCGAAGTCAATTACCAGCGGGTCTTGCTGGGCGGTTCGGCCCACTGGGACTTGGGGGGTGGCCGGGTGTTCCACCTGGGCGCCACGCACGGGCTGAGTTTTACCCTCGGCGGCGAGCCCCGCGAGTTGCCCTTCAACAAACGGTTCTTTCCGGGCGGCGACAATTCGGTGCGGGGCTATCAGTTGGGCGAGGCGGCCCCGCGCAACGCCAGCGGTCAGATCGTCGGGGCGGAAACCTATTTGCAGGGCAACGTCGAGTTCGAACAGTACCTCACCCCAACGCTCTCGCTGGTGGCCTTCACGGACGCGGTGGGGTTTGCCGAGCAACGCCGCGCGTATCCGTTCGACGAAACCCTGATCTCGGTCGGGGCGGGTCTGCGTTGGCGGACCGTCATCGGCCCGGTGCGTCTCGAGTACGGCTACAACCTGAACCCCCGCCCCCGGGATCCCACCGGCACGATCCACCTCTCGTTCGGGTTCCCCTTCTGACGGCTAGCTGGGCTTGCGCGTGGTCCGTTCCATCATCCAGAGCACGTCGCGGTTGCCGGGTGAGGCGACGTTGAGGCTGATCGGTTGCCCCTTGCGCAGCACCGGCATCGTGCGCGCATCCTGCCACTTCTTGATCTCGGAGTGGCCGTCGGCAAAGGCGAACCCGCCGGCCCGGTTGTGGTAGCTGGCGGGGTAGTCCACCATCTTCCACTGCGTCGGTTGGTCCGGGTAGCCCCACATCCCCACCACAAATTCGCCGTCATTGACGCTGTCCTCGCGCTCGTCCACGAAGGCCCAGGTCAGGCTCGGGCCCGGATCGATCAGGTCGCTGAACTTCGCGTACACCAGGAACCCGGCCGGCCCGAAGCCCGAGGCATCCGCGCCGTTGAACCACGCGTTCATCGAGATGCTGCGCACCCGCGGCACCGATTGCCCCCGGAAAGGGCCCGAGGTGGGAATGACGGTGGACTTATCCGCCGGACACCGCCATATCCCGGCGGACTGCCCGCAATAGGGCCAGAGGGGGCTCTTGACGATGTCTTGGTTGATGTCCCAGTTGCTCGGGTTGGCTCCGCTGAAATCCAGGTCGCCGCTAATCCACTCGCCCGCACGCCTCCAGGCCGAGGGCAATTTATCTTGGTTATCGTCCACATAGAGCCGCCAGGCGGTCATCATCTGGCGTCCGTTGCTCAAACACATAATCCCTTGCGCCTTGGTCTTGGCTTTCGCCAGCGCCGGCAACAAGAGACCGGCCAGGGTCGCAATGATCGCAATGACCACCAGCAACTCGATCAGCGTGAAGGCCTGCCGGCGGACCACTCCACCCGCGCGGTTGGAGGGAACTCGAAGAGAATACGCGTGCATAGCATGTCGCTTTCGTCGCCGGAGCTTCGCCGGCGCAGAATGTGAACGAATGGGAATGCGTGTAACCCAGAACGGACCCAGAAGCAAGTGAGCGTTTGCAGGCACGGGGCGGAGCCCAGACGAGGGCGACTCGGGGCGCGATGGGAATAGCATTGAACGGCGGCGGGCAGGGCGCATGATCCGGGGGCATGGAATGGCTCACGTCGCCGGAAATCTGGATCAGCCTGATCACCCTCACCGTGCTCGAGATTGTGCTCGGGATCGACAACATCGTGTTCATCTCGATCCTGGCTGGCAAACTGCCCGCTCACCAGCAGGCCTGCGCGCGCACCGTGGGACTGAGCTTGGCGCTGCTCATGCGCGTCTTGCTGTTGCTGGCCTTGAGCTGGATGATGCGGCTCACCGCCCCGCTCTTCACCGTGCTCGAGCACGCCTTTTCCGGGCGCGACCTCATTCTCCTGCTCGGAGGGTTGTTCCTGCTGGGGAAAGCGACGCACGAGATCCATGACAAACTCGAGGGCGAAGACGGGCGCGCCACGGTCAAGCTGGCGCCCAGCTTCGCCAGCGTGATCGTTCAGATCCTGCTATTGGACATGGTGTTCTCGCTCGATTCGGTCATCACCGCGGTGGGGATGGCGCGCCATCTGGAGGTGATGATCGCAGCGGTGATTTTGGCAGTGGTCTTCATGCTCATCTTCGCGGGGGTCATCAGTCGGTTCATCGAGAGGCATCCTACCCTCAAGATGTTGGCCTTAAGCTTCCTGCTGTTAATCGGGGTGGTGCTGGTGGCAGACGGCCTGGGCCAACACATCAACAAGGGCTACATCTACTTCGCCATGGCCTTCGCGGTCGGCGTCGAGTGCCTGAACCTGAAGATCCGATCCCAACAGACCGCGACCGTCCCGTTACGCCAGCCGTACCGTTGACGGGGCTCGGGTCGGGCCCGCGGCCTGGGTTGCGGCTAGGCGCGCAAGTAACGGGCGCGCCGGTGGCATTCGTCGATGAAACAGCTCATCAGCGGGGTGCGCTTGCCGGTCCACATGGCGCCCACCAACACGGGCGGGAACTCGGTCAAGGGGACGAACCGCAGCCGCGCCGACTGTTGCGTCTTGGGGATGTGGAGCCCGAGGCCGATGCCGAATCCGTTGGCGACGTACGTCTCGACCAGGCCCAAGGAGCTGACTTCCAGACTGGTGAACCAATCCAGGCCGCGTTTGGCGAGGGCCTGCTGGAAGTGGCGGCAAACCGCTTCCGCCGCCGGCAGCGCAATCAGCGGTTCATCGATCTTGTCGCGCTCCCACAGGTCGGCCCCGGACTGGATGGGGCTGGGCTTGGGCACGATCAACGCCAGGTGAAGCTGGATGAGCTCTTCGGTGTGGATACCGCTCGGGGGTTTGCCCTCGATCACCGTGATGGCCAGGTCCAACTCCTGTTGCTGCAACCAAGCCTCGAGCTGCGGCCGGTAGCCTTCCCGCAAGTACAGCTTGAGCTTTGGATACTTCTGGCGCACGTTGAGCACCACCTCCGGCAGGTGATCGCGCTGGACCACCTCCGAGGCGCCAATGCGAATCGAGCGCCCGGCGCCGCCGCGGAGCTTGTCGGCTGCGGCGTCTAGATTGCTGAAGAAGGGTTTGCTGAACTGGTAGAGCTCTTCGCCGGCCGGGGTCAGAGCGAACGGGCGTCGGTGAAACAGAGTCACGCCCAGGTGCTCCTCGAGTTGAATCACTTGAGCGCTGACGGCGGGCTGCTGAATTCCGTAGGGAATGTTGCGGACGGCCTCGCTGATGCCCCCGTAGCGGGCGACGTAGAAGAACAATTCCAAGTGGTGGATGTTCATGGCATCGACTTTGTCAATGTGCCGGGTAAGAGTATCAATTGGCCCAGGTCGGGCAAGGCGTGTTACACCTGCGGCCTTTGATGGCCGTCAAGGCCCGGCAACCGGTCCCGGCGCATCATCCGACAGCGCGCAACGCTCATGAACCAACGCACTCCAGCGAAGGATAATCCGGCGGCAGGCGCCACCACCCACCCCCTCGCCCGCGCCGGGGGCGACCCGGCCTCCGCCGGCCCCGCCGGCAGCCGCTACCTGGGCATCGACGTCGGAGCCGAGACGCTGAAGTTGGTCGAACTCGAACGCCGCGGATCGACCCTGGTGTGGTCGCGGCGGCGCCTCATCGACCATGGCAAGGACCCCAGCCCCAAGCTCCTGTCGGCGCTCGAGGATTGGGACTGGGCGGGCGTGGGTGGCGCCGCCGTCACGGGGCGGCTGAGTCGGCCGCTCGATCTGTATCGCGTGCCCGCCAAACAAGCCCAAGCCGGCGGTTACCGCTTCCTGTTCGGCGAGACGCCGGCCACGGTGGTCTCGATCGGCAGTCACGGGTTCTCCGTGCTCGAGTTGCGGGGCAGCGGCGTCGAGGTCTACCGCGAGAACAGCCGGTGTTCCCAAGGCACCGGCAACTTCCTGCGCCAGTTGGTCGAGCGCTTCGCGCTCACGGTCGAGGAGGCCAGCGAACTGTGCGCGGATCTCGAGCAAAGCGCGCCGCTTTCGGGCCGGTGCCCGGTCATCCTGAAGACCGACATGACCCACCTCGCCAACAAGGGCGAGGACCGCGCGCGAATCCTCGCGGGGCTCTACGACGCCGTGTGCGAGAATGTCCTGGTGCTGATCAAGCCCGGGCTCAGCCCGGAGCGCGTGGTGCTCATCGGCGGCGTCAGCCGGTCGCGTCGAATCCGCCGCACCTTCGCCGCCGCACTCGACAGGGACGGCCTGCAGCTCGTGCCCTGCTCGGGCGACGACGCCCTGTACTTCGAGGCGTTGGGCAGCGCCGTGCTGGCCGCCGGGCGCGACGAAGGCGTACCCGCCCTGGACACCCTGCTGCGGGCGCAACCTCGCGCCCACCTCGCCACGGTGCCCGCCTTGAGCGCCTCCCTGCCCCAGGTCCGGCGGATGACCGCCCACGCCCCAGCCGCCGATGCCGCCACCCAGGGCGACCTGATCTTGGGTTTGGACATCGGCTCGACCGGCTCGAAACTCGTGGCGCTGACAGCCGCGACGCAAGCGGTGGCTTGGGAAGGGTACCGGCGCACGGCCGGCGACCCCGTGGGCGCCGCGCAAGCGCTGGTGCGCCAGTTCCAGGAAGCGAATCCGGCGCATGGCCCGGTGCGCGCGTTGGCGGCGACCGGCAGCGGGCGCGAGATCGCCGGTTCGTTGTTGACGACGTGTTACGGGAAAGAGGCGGTCTACATCCTCAACGAGATCGCCGCCCACGCCGCCGGGGCGTTGCACTACGACGGGCGCGTGGACACGATCTTCGAGATCGGCGGGCAAGACGCCAAATACATCCGCCTGGCGGAAGGGCGAGTGGTGGACGCCGCCATGAACGAGGCCTGCAGCGCCGGCACCGGGTCCTTCATCGAGGAACAAGGCAGCAAATTCACCGGCGCCACCAACGTCGTGCAAATGGGCGAGGCGGCCTTGGCGGCTCCCAGCGGCGTCTCCCTCGGCCAGCACTGCTCGGTGTTCATGGCGGAAATCATCGATGAAGCCGCGGCCGCAGGCGTGGCGCCGCCCGCCATCCTGGCCGGCCTCTACGACTCGATCATTCAGAACTACCTCAACCGCGTCAAAGGCAACCGGTCCATTGGCCAGGTCATCTTCTGTCAAGGGATGCCCTTCTCCGCCGACGCGCTGGCGGCGGCCGTGGCGCGGCAGACGGGCGCCCAAGTCGTCATCCCGCCCAACCCCGGCACCGTGGGAGCGATGGGAATCGCGCTGCTAGCGCGACGCGAGCTCGCCTGGACCGACCAGCCCGCCCTCGACTTGGCCACCTTCCTGAGCGCGCGCATCGAGAAGAAAGAAACCTTCGTCTGCAAGTCCACTAGCGGCTGCGGCGGCGGGGGCAATCGGTGTCGCATCGAGTGTATTCGCACGGTCGTTACCGACGCGCGGCAGAACTTCACCTGGGGCGGCGCCTGTTCCCTCTACGATAAAGGGACCCGGAAACGTAAACTGCCCGATCGCGCGCCGGATCCGTTCCGCGAGCGCGAGGCGCTCGTGCAAGAGCTCGAGCGGGTGTGCGGCGCGCGGCGCGGGCGACCGACCATCGCCATCTCCGAGGAGTTCGCGCTCAAGGGCGTGTTCCCGTTCTTCGCGACGTACCTGCACGAGTTGGGGTTTGACCTGGTCGTGCAACCCGCCGGCGACGCCGCCACCCTCAAGCGCGGCATCCAAGAGGCCAATATCCCGTTCTGCGCTCCGATGCAATTGCACCATGGGGTGGTCGGTCGCATGGCCGAAACGGACTGCGATTACTTGTTCCTGCCCATGGTCCGCACGACCGCCCGGGTGGCGGATGAGCCGCACGCGCGCCTGTGCCCCATTGTGCAGGCCAGCACCGACATGGTGCGCTGGAACCTCGGCGCCAAACTCGACGGACGCGTCCTGGCTCCCGTCCTCGACGTCGGGCCGGGGAACCTCGAATCGGCCGAATTCCGCGAGAGTTGCCGGCAGGTGGCCGTCGCCCTCGAGGTCGGCGGCCTGCGTTGGCGCCCGGCCTACGACCGGGCCCTGGCCGCCCAGGCCGAGTTCGACGCGGCCACCCTCGAGTTGGGGCGGCGCGCCTTGGTCTTTTGCGCCGAACAGGACGTGGTGCCGGTGGTCGTGCTGGGTCGGCCTTATACGATCTACAACAAGGTCCTCAACTCGAATGTGCCGGCGTTACTGCGCGAGCAGGGCGCGGTCGCCATCCCGATCGACTGCTATCCCGTCAGCGAATCGGTGCCCGTGTTTGCCGACATGTACTGGGGCTACGGCCAAAGGATCCTGCGCGCGGCCCACCAGATCCGGCGCACCCCAGGGATCTACAGTCTTTACTGCAGCAACTACTCGTGCGGCCCGGACAGTTTCAATCTGCATTTCTACGCCTACGCCATGGAGGGGAGACCCTTCGCGGTGATCGAGACCGATGGCCACTCGGGCGATGCCGGCACCAAGACCCGCATCGAGGCCTTCCTCCATTGCGTGCGCCAAGACCTCGAAGCGAGCCGGACCGGCCAGCCGCCCCTCGATTTAACGGCGCTGCAAGATTCCGGCCTGAGCCTGATGGACATCCGGCCCAACGAATCCGTGCTCGTGCCGCGCATGGGCCCCGGCTCGGAGGTTGTGGTGGCGTCGTTGCAGGGCCTCGGTCTGCAGGCAGAATTGCTCGAAGCCGCCGAGGGCAATGCGCTGCAACTCGGCCGCCGTTACACCTCGGGCAAGGAATGCCTCCCCATGTGCATGACCTTGGGCACTCTCCTCGACCGCCTCGAACGCGAGCCGGAACCGGACCGGAACTACTTCCTGGTCATGCCCCGCACTTGCGGGCCGTGCCGGTTCGGTACCTACAACCTGCTCAACCAAATTACCCTCGAACGCTTGGGCTGGCGTGACCGCGTTCGCATCTGGGCGCCGGTGGACTCGGACTACTTCGCCGGCACCCCGCCGGGGTTCTCGGTATTGCTGTTCGCGGGGTTCATCGCCACCGACTTGCTCTTCGATGCCTTGCTCGAAGTCCGGCCCGTCGAGCAGCCGCCCGGATCGGCCCAGGCAACCTACGAGCGCTATCACGCCACCCTCCTCGACCAGGTCCGGCAGCAGGCCCACGGCCAGCTCCCCTTGCGGCAGGCCCTCTGGGAGGTCGCCAGCGGGCGCCTCTTTGGCCTGGCCGACCTGTTGCGCCGCGCCGCCGCCGAGTTCGCCGCGATCCGTTCGACCGCGGCGATCCCCACCGTGTTGGTCGTGGGCGAGATCTACGTGCGCCTCAACGCCTTTGCGAATGACCAGATCATCGGCCGCCTGAACGAGCGCGGCATTCGCGCCCGCCTAGCGCCCATGAACGAGTGGCTCGAGTATTGCACCTACTACCACCGCGACAGCCAAGGCTGGGAAAACACCATCAACCGCTACATCCAACGCAGCGTCCAAGCACAACTCTATCGCCAGGTCGCCCGCCCGCTCGGCTGGCCCTCGCGCACCACCGTGCACGACTCGCTCGCCGCCGCCGCGCCCTACATCCGACCCGAACTCGAGGGCGAAGCGGTCCTGACCCTGGGTAACCCCCTCTTCGAGTGGCGCCATCGTCACATCGATGCCGTCATCAGCGTCGGCCCCCTCGAGTGCATGCCCAACAAGATCGCCGAAGCCCAGTTCTTCCATGTCGCCGAACAAGAAGGCCTCTTGGCCCTCACCCTCGGGCTCAACGGCGACCCCGTCGACCCGGAGGTCCTCGATAACTTCGCCTTCGAGGTGCGCGCCCGCTTTGCCCAGCGGTCGGAGCGTGGCCGAGCGCAGCCGCCGCCCGAACCCGACGCGCGCGACCGCCACGGCGGTCCCACCGAGGGCGAGGTTGCACCGGCCTCCTACTCGGCTGCCTCGGAGAGCGCCTCGACCGCTCCCAGCCGATGGTAGTCGCTCGATTCTGGCGCGCAGGCATCTGGCTAGCGTCGCCGCGAGGTCTCGTGTCACCCTGCCCGAGCTCCATCCTGGGTCTGCACAGTCTGAATCCAATGAATAAGGAGAGATGCCCCAGGGCCGAAAGCGGTCGACGCCGCTGCTCCCTCTACCGTACTCTCCTCCCACAAAGCGATGCGTAGTCTGCCCCCCCAACTCGACGCGGCGGCTGGGTTGGCCACCCGGTCCCACGCGGTTCCGCGGCTGAGGTGCCGCCCGGCCGGCGCGGTTGGCTCCTGAGGCGCACCATGAACTCGGTCTGCACTCGTCTTCCTCCCGGCGGGCGCTCCTGCCCATGGGCGCTCGCCTTGATGGTGGTGCTGCTCGCCGCGGGTGCGGGCTGCTCGGTCCGGCGCGCGGCCGTCAACCAAATCGGCAACGCCTTGGCCGCCGGCGGCGCCACCTTCGCGCGCGACGACGATCCCGAATTGGTGCGGGCGGCCGTGCCGTTCAGCCTCAAACTCATGGAGAGCCTGCTGGCCGAAAGCCCGCGGCACAAAGGACTCTTGTTCGCCGCCTCGAGTGGGTTTACCCAGTACGCCTACGCCTTCGTCCAACAAGACGCCGACGAACTGGAACTGCGGGACGTCCAGGCCGCCGCCGCACTGCGCGCCCGAGCGCAGCGCTTGTACTTGCGGGCGCGCGACTATGGACTGCGCGGGCTCGAGGTCAGCGCGCCGGGCTTCACGGCGGAGCTGCGGGCCCATCCCGAGCAAGCCGCTCGCCGGATGCGGCGCGCACAGGTCCCGTTGCTGTATTGGACCGGGCTGGCGTGGGCCGCGGCGGTGTCCGTCTCGAAAGACAACCCTGAAGTCATTGCGGACTTGCCCATCGCCGAGGCCCTGATCGATCGCGCGCTGGAACTGGACGAGAGCTTCGAGCACGGCGCGATCCACACCTTTCTGATCGCCTACGAGATGAGCCGGCAGGGTGCAACGGGCACGCCCGCGGCGCGAGCGCGCCACCACTTCGAGCGCGCGGTGCAGTTGTCCCAGGGCCAACACACCGGGCCCTTTGTCGCCCTGGCGGAGGCGGTCGCCATCCCGCAGCAGGATCGAGCCCAGTTCGACGACCTGATCGGCCGGGCGCTGGCCATCGATCCAAACGCCCGCCCCGATTGGCGCCTGGTCAATCTCATCCTTCAGCGACGCGCCCGCTGGCTCCGCGAACGGGCCGACGACCTCATCCTGCCCCCCTTGCCTCCCGACGATCGACCATGAACCTCACCCACTTCCTCTGCCATCGCACCGCGGGCACCCGCCCAGTCCGACCCACACGGCTCCCCTTCCTCCTCGGCTGCCTGCTGGTCGTGGCGCCCGGCCTGGGGCCGTTAACGGCCGCCGGCGCCAGAGTGCGGTTGGCGACGCTGGCGCCCAAAGACACCTCATTCCACCAAGCCCTCAAGGTCATGGCCGAACAATGGCGCAAGGCGCCAGGCGGCGGTGTCGAGCTGACGATCTACACCGACGGCACCATGGGCAGCGAGGCCGACATGGTGCGGCGAATGCGCATCGGCCAGCTCCAAGCCGCCATGATCACTGTGGGCGGTCTGGCAGAAATCGATCCTGCGGTGGCCGGTCTGCAAAAGATGCCCCTGATCTACCGCTCCCTCGATGAAGTCGTCTACATCCGCGAGAAACTCGGCCCGCTGCTCGAGCAACGATTCCAAGCCAAAGGCTTTCACCTCCTCTGCTGGGCGGATGCAGGCTGGGTACGGTTCTTCTCGAAAGAACCCGCCCTGCGCCCCGCGGACTTCAAAGGCCTCAAGATGTTCGTCTGGGCAGGCGACCCGGACCATGTGCAACTCATGCGGGAGGAAGGCTATCGGCCGGTCCCCCTCGAGTACACCGATACCCTCACGGGGTTACAGACCGGCCTGATCGAGGTGGTGCCCTCGACGCCTTTTTATGCCTTGGCCGGCCAGTTCTACCGCGTGACCACCCACATGGTCGAGGTCAACTGGGCCCCTTTGGTCGGGGGCACCCTCATCACCCGCAAGGCCTGGGACGCCCTCGCCCCCGAGACACAGGCGGCCCTGAGCGCGGCCGCACTCGACATGGGGGCGGAGGTCCAAGCCCGCGGACGCCAAGAGAACCAGGAAGCCCTCGCGGCGATGCAAAAGCGCGGATTGACCGTGCACCGGCTCGCCCCGGACATCCAAGCCGAATGGGAAGCCTTCGGCGCCAGTATCGAGCCTAAAGTGCGCGGGCGGATGGTGCCGACCGACATCTTCGATGAGGTCCAACGGCTGCTCCGCGAGTACCGCGCTGGCCAACGATGAGTGGCATCGCCGAAACCCGCGCCGATCCCAGCCCGGCGTTACCCCCCGACCCGGCCCAACCGCTGCCCTGGTGGCGATCGGTCGAGAACCTGGCCGTCGTGATCGTCCTGGCGGCGATGACGTCTTTGCCGCTGGTGGACATCCTCTTCCGGTGGTTCGGTCGCCCCGGCCTCGCTGGGTCGGCCTCGTTCGTGCAACACCTGACCCTGCTCGCGGGCGTCATCGGCGGCGCCCTCGCCGCTCGCGACAATCGCTTGCTCTCCCTATCTGCCGCCACCACCTTCCTCAAAGGCCGTTGGCGTGATTGGGCCCGGTTCGGAAGCGGCGCCTTCGCGGCGGCCATCTCGACGGTGCTGGCGTTGGCCAGCGCTCAATTCGTCCTGTTCGAGCGCGAGGGAGGTAACACCCTCGCCTATGGAATACCAGTCTGGTGGGTTCAGGCCTTTCTGCCGCTGGGATTCGCCGCCGTGGCGCTGCGCCTCTGGCTTCATGCGTCCGACCGTTGGCGTGGCCGAGCCGCAGCCCTGTTGCTGGCGGCTGCGCTCGTGGGTCTGGCGGTGTGGACGCCGGTCGCGCCGGCGCGGCTGTTGTGGCCCGCGCTGGGGCTGCTCTTCTTGGCGACTCTGGCCGGGGCCCCTGTGTTCGTGACCCTCGGCGGGGCAGCCTTGATTCTGTTCTGGAGCGATGGCTTGCCCCTGGCCTCGATCCCCCTGGACCACTATCGGCTGGTCACCAACCCGACCTTGCCCACCATCCCGCTGTTCACCCTGGCCGGGTATTTCCTGGCCGAAGGCGGGGCGTCGCGCCGGTTGGTGCGGGTGTTTCAGGCGCTGGTCGGCGCGCGGCACGGCGGACCGGCGATCGTGACCGCGTTGGTGTGCGCCTTCTTCACCTCGTTCACGGGGGCCTCCGGCGTCACGATTCTCGCTCTGGGCGCACTGCTGATGCCCGTCTTGCTCGCCGCGCGCTACTCCGAGCGGGCTTCGCTCGGGTTGCTCACCAGTTCCGGTTCGCTGGGTCTGCTTTTCCCCCCGTGTCTCCCCCTGATTCTCTACGCGATCATCGCTAAGGTGGGCATCTCGGAGGTCTTCCTGGGCGGGATGGCGCCGGGCCTGTTGCTCGTGGCGGCGACGGCCTGGTGGGGTTGGCGCCAAGCCCCTCGTCTCGAAGCGGAACAACGCCGATTCGATGCCTCTGAAGCCGCCCGGGCGATCTGGGAGGCGAGGTGGGAGCTGTTGCTGCCGGTCGTTGCCCTCGGCAGCCTGCTCAGCGGCCTGGCAACGCCGGTCGAGGCCGCCGCGCTCACCGCCGGCTACGCCTTCGTGGTCGAGACCTTCGTCTATCGCGACCTGCGATTGATTCGCGATGTGCCCCGCGTGATGACCGAGTGCGGCCTGTTGGTGGGTGGGATCCTGCTGATCCTCGGGGTGGCCCTGGGCTTCACCAACTACCTGATCGACGCGCAGGTGGCCGCCCACGCGGTCGAGTGGGCCACCGCCAACATCCATTCGCCGCTGGTCTTCCTGATCATGCTCAACTTCTTCCTCTTGCTGGTGGGTTGCCTCATGGACATCTACTCCGCCATCGTGGTGGTGGTGCCCCTGATCGTGCCCCTGGGCCTGGCCTTCAACGTGGATCCCGTACACCTCGGAATCCTGTTCTTGGCCAACCTCGAGTTGGGCTACCTGACACCCCCGGTCGGAATGAACCTCTTCTTGGCCTCGTACCGATTCGGCAAGCCCTTGACCGAAGTCGCCCGGGCGGTGCTGCCCTTTGTCGGGTTGCGCCTGGTCGTCGTGTTATTGATCACCTATGTGCCTGCGCTCACCACCACGCTGCCCCAGTGGTTCAAGCCGTCCTGAACGGACCAAGAAGTTGGCGCTAGGGATGACCGCTCGATCGCACCCCGGGTACGCCTTGGCCATCCTCCTGCTCGTGGCCATAGCGAGCGGTTGCCGCTCCGTCGGACCAGGGAACCGGTCCGAGAAACCCTGGAACCAACCCACCCGTTGGGAATTGTCGCGGGACTGGCTCTTCGCTCCGTGGTCCAGTTGGCAGGACGACCCCATCCGCCGTGGCCCTTTTCCCTGAAGCGCACGGCCCTCGAGGGGCGTTGTGGCGACACCCTCGCCCTCCTGGGCTGGGCATCCCCAGCTCCTGCCCGCTCTGGAGGTTTGTTTTGAGGCGAGGCGATAGAAGTTTTTTCAATTAGCCACGTAAGGCAGCCCTAAAGTACGTTCCCGGCGTGAACCCGACCTCCCAGCCGGTCGACCAGGCCAACCCTGGCTCCAGCAAGCTCACGGTGACGATTGCCCTCAAGCTGCTGCGGTTGGTGTTGTGGCTCGCCACCCACACCTGCTACCGCATTCGCGTGGGCGGCCGTGACCACTTGCCGGCTCGCGGCGGGGCGTTGCTCGTGTGCAACCATCTCTCGGTCGTGGATTCGTTGCTGCTGCAGGCGTCCACCGACCGGCCCATTCGTTTCCTCATGCAGCAACGCGAGTACAACAAGCCCTGGATCCGGCCCTTCGCGCGGCTCCTGCGCGCGATCCCGATCTCGTCGGAACAGCGACCGCGCGATCTCATCCTCGCCCTCCGGACGGCGAGCGAGGCCATCCGCGGCGGCGAGGTGGTTTGCATCTTTGCCGAAGGCCAAATCACGCGGGTGGGTCACTTGCTCCCCTTCCGGCGCGGTTTCGAGAAGATCATGAAGGGCCTGGCTGCCCCCATCGTCCCCGTGGCCCTGGACGGCGTCTGGGGCAGCATCTTTAGCTCCGAGCAGCGCCGGTTCCTCTGGAAACTGCCTAAGTCTTTCCCCTACCCCGTGGCCGTGCAGTACGGAGCGCCGCTGCCCGCCGAGGCCACCCCGTCCGCCGTGCGTCAGGCCGTCCAAGAACTCATGGCCGAGGCCTGGAGCCACCGCAAAGCGCGCCTGCAACCGCTCCACCGGGCCTTCCGACGCACCGCCCGGCGCTACCCGTGGCGCTTTGCCATGGCCGACCATCGCGTGCCCAGGCTCAGCTTCGGCGCCGCCCTCGCGCGCACCGTGTATCTGGCGCGGCGGTTGCGGTCGGTTTGGGCCGACCAAGAGCAGGTGGGGATCCTCCTGCCGCCCTCGGTCGCGGGGGCCTTGGTGAATCTGGCCGCCCTGTTTCTGGGCAAAGTGCCGGTCAACCTGAACTACACCGCCTCGACCTCCGTGCTCGCCGCTTGCGCCGCCCGGTGCCGCCTCCGGACCGTCCTCACCTCCCGCGCCTTTCTCGAACAGGTGAAGCTCGAGGTGCCAGGCCAAATCCTCTGGCTCGAAGACCTCGCCGCCCAACCTGCGCCAACCGAACGGCTGCTGGCGCTGGCCCTGAGTTGGCTCTTGCCCGCCGGATGGCTCGAACGGGCGTTGGGCCGGCGGCGCCCAGCCCAACTCGACGATCTCGCCACGGTCATCTTCTCGAGTGGGAGCACCGGCGACCCTAAAGGCGCCATGCTGAGCCACTACAACATCGGCTCGAACCTCGAACAATTCGAGCAGATCTTCCAACCCCTGCCCCAAGACCGCCTGCTCGGGGTCTTGCCCTTCTTCCACTCCTTCGGTTTCACCGGCGGGCTGTGCTTCCCCGCGGTCGTCGGTGTGGGAGTCGTTTACTACCCTTCGCCCCTGGACGCCAAGGCGGTCGGCGAACTGGTCCAGCGCTACCGCGTGACCCTGCTCCTGGGAACGCCCACCTTCCTCCAGCTCTACATGCGCGGTTGCGCTCCGGGCCAGTTCGGCAGCCTGCGCCTGGTGTTGGCCGGCGCCGAGAAATTGCCCGAGCGCGTAGCCACCGCTTTCGAGGAGCATTTCGGCATCCGCCCCTTCGAGGCCTACGGTTGCACCGAGTGCGCACCCGGTGTGGCGGTCAACACCCTGGACTTTCGCGCCCCGGGCTACCGACAGATCGGCTCCAAACGGGGCAAGATCGGACATCCACTCCCCGGGATCTGCGTGCGCTTGGTGGACCCGGCCTCGTTCGAGCCGGTGCCCGTCGGGCAACCCGGGTTGCTCCTGGTGCGCGGACCCAACGTGATGCGAGGCTACCTGGATGCGCCCGACCAAACCGCCGAGGTCCTCCGCGACGGCTGGTACGTGACCGGCGACATCGCCACCTTGGACGAAGACGGTTTCCTCGAGATCACCGATCGCCTCAGCCGCTTCAGCAAGATCGGCGGTGAAATGGTGCCCCACGTCCGCCTCGAGGAAACGCTCCACCGCTTGGCCGACGCCACCGAAACCACGTTCGTCGTGGCCGGCGTCACCGACCCGAAAAAAGGCGAGCGACTGGCGGTCCTGCATCGCTTGCCAGCGGACGCTCTGCGCCAGGTCCTCGACAAGCTGCCCCTGGCGGGCCTGCCCAACCTGTGGCTGCCCAAGGCCAACCAGTTCTTTTACGTCGAGGCCTTCCCCTTGCTGGGCTCCGGTAAACTCGATCTGCGGCAGGTGCGCGCCCTGGCCGAGCGCCTGGCCGCCGCCACCCACGCGTAAACCGGCGCGCCCCTACCGGCGCAGCCGCACCAACCGCCCACTCCCGCGCCCCAACGCCAACTCGACACGCATCCCCTGGGCCGCAGACCAGGCGCCGGTCACGGCGTCGAAAAGCTCCCATTCACCCGGACCGCGCACACCCACCGTGGTCTCGGCGGCGTAGTCCAGATTCACCACCAGCACGTGCGTTGTGCGGGAAACCGGGTCAGGCGAACCCGGCGGGGCAAAGCATCCCAGCAGCACACCCTGAACTCGCTCGGGGGGTTGGTAGTCGCGCGGGGCCACTGCCGGTTCGAGCCGGATCGGGCTGTCGTCCGGCAACGCCACGGCGCCGGGCGGGAGCATGCCGGCGTGGTAGGCAGCCCCAAACTTCAACGACTGCAGTTGCGAGGCCAGGGCGATGAACTCTCGGTTGAGCGTCTTGAGTGCGTGATAGAGCGGCGTCGGCGTCCCGTCGGCCAGAGCGATCCCGCCCGTGTGACCCGCGCACGAATAGACGTAGTACGAGATCCCCTGCGCGCCATACGCCAACGTCGTGTAAACCAAGTACCGCAGCTCGTCCGGTGTCGGCACCCGCATCGAAGGGGTCCAGGTGCACGCCTGCACAATGTTGAGGAAGGGCAGCTTCGCCTCCGTAGCCGCCTGCCGGATCAAGGCCAAGTTCAAAAAATACTGCCCGTTGTCGCCGCGCGTGGCGAATTGGTAATGGTCGTAACTGATCAGCGCCGGTCGCACTGTGTCGACGTACTGCCGCAGGTGCGCCCGATACGCCGTGACCGTGTCTCCCGTATTGCCCAGTTGCGCATTCGAGGCGTAGGTCGGGAACAGATTGATGTAAGCCAAGTGCGCCGAATCGCGCTCGCGGAGGTGCGCTACCAGTCGGCCCAAGGCGACAAAATTCGTCGCGTTCGGTTCGTCCGTGATGAAGTACGCGTATAGCGCCGGGTGTAGGCTCACCCGACGGATCAGAGCGTCGAGTTGCTCCCGTTGCGCCGGAACCTCGAGCGCCGCTGGCGATAACAGCGGATCGTGCAACTGCGCTCGCAATCCGTGCCGATGCACCAAGTCGAGGTCCTTCTCCGCGCACCAAACCAAGTTCCAGCCCCCCTCTGCCATCTGTTGCGCCACCGCGTCGCTCATCGGCGGCCCAGCCCAGTACGTGACGATCGGGGTGCCGACCTGCCAGGCCGGCGCTGCGGCCGCGTCGGCGCCCACCGCCGTGCTCGAGCAAACCAGGGCGGCTAGTAGCGCCCATCCGCCAGCCCGCAAGGCTGCGGCCGCATGTCGGTAGTATGAGGGTGTGTTCATGATCGCATCCTCCGGCTCGACGACTGCGCAACGCCTGATTGGCCTTCCGCCGTGCGTGAGCCGGCACGGGGCAGCATGCCCCCTGTCGTGAAGGCAGGCAAGCACTGCGACAAGCAGAAGGTCCCCTCCCCGGATCCTGAGCGAGGTCGAGCGCGGGCGGTCACGTCTGTCCAGCGCGTTCTGACGTCCTACGCCCCGCAAGGCGCCCGCCAGGCTCACCCAGCATGGCCAGCGGCAACCTTCGCGGTCGGGGGATCGTGGGGCCCTTAAGGTTGCCCCTGCCGCCCATTCAGTCGGGCCCGCACCGTCGCTAACCATTCCGCCTGGTTGGGAAACAGCGGTTGATCGTCCAACTCGGCCAACACCGCCCGCGCGGCCTCAAGTTCCTCGAGCCCGAGATGCACCTCGAGGCGCGTGAGGTGGTAGAGATCCGTTTGGCGCTCGGTCAGTTGGTCTGGTCGCAGCGCCTCGAGGGTCGTGCGGGCGTCCTGCCACCGCTGGTTGCGCGCCAAGGCCAAGGCGTGGTTGAGTCGGATCTCGGCCGAGTTAGAATTGGCCGCCAACAACTCGACGGTCAGCCCTAAGGCCACCTCAGGCGATTCCCGATTCAGCAGCAACGCCCCCGCGTACTTGACGGCCAGGTCGGCACTCCTGGGCGAGAGTTCGTAGGCCCGCTGCGCCGCCGCCAACAACAGTCGTGCGTCCTGTCGCAGATGCAGTTGGCACTCGAAGAGTGTGTCCCAGTACACGGGCCGGTTCGTCACGCCCTCGTAGTGCTTGATCAGAATCGGCGACGCCACGGCCGGGAACCCGAGTTGGTAGAGCTGCATCGCCACCGCCAGCGCTGTCTCCGCGTCCGGGTACGGGTGCTCCGCCGCTTTGGCGAAATGAGCCACTGCCTCGTCGTATTGACCTTGGCCGTGAGCGGCGCGACCCTCCATGAAGAAGCTGTACCCGGTCCAATGATCGCGCCCCGCGTCCAGCACCCGAAGGTTCAACGCGCTCCGGCGTAGCTCATCCCAGCTCTCCATGTCTGCCAGCAGCCCCGCATACAACTGCCACAGCTCGCCCCCGAGCTCGACGCCGGGCCGGCCAAACCGACTGGTGTAGTCCCCAAGCAGCCGCCGCGTCTTCTCCCGTGCGCCGAGCGCCACGCAAGCCACACTGAACTGCAGCAACTCCGCCGGCGTCTCCGGGGCGCGCTCGAACTGTTCCGCTAGCGCACGCGCCTCCTCTTTTCGGCCCAGCTCGCTCAAGAGCTTCCAATAGGCCAAATAGTCCGTCAGCCGCGCGGCCTGCATACCCTCGAGCCGGCGCAAAGCCGCGGCCACCCCGCCGGCGTCCATCAGCCGGGCGCTGAGAATCAACTTGAGCCGAAACGCCACCCGCTTCCGCTCGGGGTCCTTCTGCGCTTCCTCGACCTGCTGGCGCGCGGCCGCCGCCGTCTCGGACGGGCCCCAACCCGCCACATAGGCCGCTCGATATAGTGCTACTTCCGGATCCGCGTGCACAGCTTCCGCAGCCCGCTCCCACCGCGCGTTGAACTCGTCCCAGCGCGCCGTGCGGAACAGGGCCTTCACGTAGTGCGCCTCCTCCGCCGTCGAAAGCGACGCCTCGCGTGGCTGCAGCAGAGCCAAAACCTCGGGAGCCTCCTCGAGTCGGTCATACACCCGCAGGGCCAAGGCCACGTCCGCTTGGTTCGTGCCGCTCAACCGCAGCAGCCAGCTCAGTTGGCCCCGCGCCTCGAACGCTGGCCCGCCCACGGTCGTGCCCGTGGCCAGCCAGTGCCCCAACGCCCCACGATACAACGCGGCCGACCCAGGATGGCTCGCAATGGCCGAGCGCCAACAAATCGCCGCCTCATCGGCCTTGCCTACCTCGGCCAGCTTGACCGCCGATCGCCGCAGCGACCACGCCTGCACCAGGTTCACCAGTCGGATCTTGACCGGCGGCTCGTACCCCGGCGGCGAAACCACCCAGATCCGCGGCAGCGCAACCCCAGCCCCCAACAACACCGACCCGAGCAGAATCAAAACGATCCGAAACGCTTTGTCCTCGATGAGCAGCCGGAGAAGCCGGCCTTTGCCGCGTCGACGAGGTCGGTGGCGGCTGCCGCGTGGTGTGCCTCGAAACATGGACGGGAGCTTGGGGAGATCCGATCCGGAAGTTAAGCCAAAAACGCATGCCGCCCCAGCCCCCGTACCCAACCGCCTGTCTGGACATCATCCGAGGCGAGATCGGGACTGCCGCACGGCCAATAAAAACGCCGACTCGGCTCTCCAGCCCAGTCGGCGTTTCGAAATCAGAATCGCAGTCGCGCTAGCGGTTCGCGAACCGGCGATAGGTCACGAATCCCAACAGCCCCACCGCCGCAAACATCGCCACTTCCGCCGGCTCCGGCACTGGCGTGTAGGTGTAGGTGACGTCAATCGAGGCATCCGAGCTCGCAGAGAACAGGGTCGTCACGCTGCCGGGCGGTGGCGGGCTGGCCCAGACGATCGTGCTCTTCGTCGCGCTTGCGCCCAGCACGATGTTGCCCGCACCCAAAAACAACGCCAAGTCGGCAGGATTGGTCGTGTCCCAAGTGGCAAACGCGCCCGATGGGCTACCGGAGGCCGTTGCCCCGCTCGTGCCACCGTAATCAAGCGTCAGGTCGAAAGGCGACGCGGTGAAACCGAGCGTCATGTTCGGGGTGACTGACGTGATCGGTGGCGGTCCACCCGGCAGCAACAAATCCACTTTGACCCGCCCTTCCACCAAGACACCCCCGCCTATAGTTGAGGTATTCTCCACCTGCAAAAGCGGGCTAGTCATATTGCCCGTCAGCTTGATCGTGACTTTGTCCAAGCTAACCGCGGGTAGGTTGAATTGCGCAACGGTGAAACTCCCTGACCAGTCCGCAGGCGCCGTCGAGATGGTGTAGGTGGCGGGTGGTGTAGTTGCGGCTTGGACGACTGCCACCGCACCCAGCAACAGACCGTATACCCCTGTGCAGACCCTAGCGTGCGTAGGACGCATTTTCATTCCTGACATGTTTTGCAGCGTTTGGTTGTGGCAGGCTGCCTTCGATAACTGGCCGTACACAAACACATGCCTCTCCCGTTGTCAAGCCGCGCCTGTCCCGATTTGAGGCAGACTCGCGTCAGCGCTTCGCCCGCCTCCCGCTCTTCGTTGCCCCTGGGCCTCGCCCCGACTACTGATGAGTCACTGAGATGGATTACAACTCGGCGGTAGGGCGCGCAGTCCTCTGCGCGCCGCGGCTTCCTGTGTCCACAAGGGTCTACGGCGCGCAGAGGACCGCGCGCCCTGTTCTGTGTCGTCTATCCCGACCTCTCATCAGTAAGTCCTTCCGCCCGAACGATCTTTCGGTCGCCGCAGAAACGCTCTCACGCCGGTCTTGGCCCGCCGCTTGCGTACCTGGTAGGTGTGTTGCCGCCGCTCTTCGGACAAATACGCCAACTCCCGCTGCAGCTTAAGGTAACTCTCATACCGCCCCCGATCCAGCTTGCCCGACGCAACCGCATCCTTCACCGCGCACGGCGCTTCGCTCGCATGCCGACAATCCCGGAACCGGCAGCCCGCCGCCAGTTCCGCAATGTCCGGAAACGTCTCCTCGAGCCCTTCGTCCGCCACCCACATGTGGAACTCGCGCATGCCCGGCGTGTCGATCACCAGACCGCCACTCGGCAGGACAATCAACTCGCGCCACGTGGTCGTGTGCCGGCCTTTCGCATCCCGGGCGCGCACCTCGAGCGTGGCCTGAATGTCTTCCCCATACAGCCGGTTGATCAGGCTCGATTTGCCTACCCCGCTCGTCCCCACCAAGGCCACGGTTTCACCCGGCCGAACCCACGCGCGTAACTCCTCCAAACCCTGGCCGGTGCGTGCGCTGGCCACGATGACCGGCACGGCGCCGGCGGATCGTACTGCCGCGCGCGCCCGCTCTGCCACCTGCTCGCCCAGGTCCGCCTTGTTCAGGACCACCACGGGCCGGGCACCCCCTTCGTGCGCCATGACCAGAAACCGCTCCAGCCGGCGTAGGTTGAAGGTGGCATCCAAAGACTGCACCACCATCGCCGTGTCGAGGTTGGCCGCCAAAACCTGCTCGGCCACTTCCCGCCCCGCCAGTTTCCGCGCCAATCGTGTGCGCCGCGGCAACACCGCCTCGATGACCGCCTCGCGCGAACCGCCCGACCGCGCCGCCGCCACCCAATCCCCTACCTTGGGCAAACCCACCGACGCTTCCGCTTGCGCCTCGTGAAGCAGTCGACCCGCCACCGTGGCCGTCACCTCGCCGGCTCCGCCCAACAACACATACGCGTGCTTGTCCTCGACCGCCACACGCGCGGGTTCGAGCCCTGCAGATCGGAACGCCCCGAACTCATTTTCCCACGCCGGGCCCCAGCCCAACACCGCCAGTTCCGATGCGACCGGATCCATGCTTCAAGCCGCCCCACCACCTCGGCCGGCTAAGGACTGAACCTGGCCCCTCCCACACCAGCTCTCGTCCTGGCTTACCCGAATCAGCCTCCGCGCTGCCATACCAGATCGCCGACGGAGAACCTCGCCCAACATCGAGTCCGGTCACTCGACCGCCAAAAACTTGACGCACACCGGCGCCCCCACATCGAGCACCGGACCGCTCGGCGTCAAACGCCCACTCGCTGCCTCGATCCGAAACAACACCAGATTGTCCGAACCCTGATTCGCCGCCCAAAGCCAAGTTCCACCCGGCTCGATCCCGAAACTCCGCGGCGTCTTGCCGCCCGTCGAGACCCTCTCGACGAACTGCAGCGCTCCGTTGTTGGCCCGCACCGCGAAGACAGCCAGACTGTCGTGCCCCCGGTTCGAGCCATAAACATACTTGCCGCTCGGGTGCACCTCGATCTCGGCCGTCGTGCTTGGCCCGGCGAAATCGCTCGGTAACGTGGAGACCGTGCCCAGTTGGCTGAGCGCACCCCGGGCCAAATCGTAATTGAAACCCGTGATCGTCGAATCCAATTCGTTGATCGCATAGGCAAACCGGCCGCTGGAGTGCATCGCAAAATGACGCGGCCCCGCCCCCGGCTTGACCGCCGCATATGACAACTCGTGGGGCGTCAGCGTCGCCCTCGCCGCGTCCACTCGATAAACCAAGATCCGATCCAAACCCAAGTCTGGCACGAACAGGTACCGGCCATCGGGCGCCAGCGTCACCCCGTGGGCATGCGGCGCCTCCTGCCGCCGCGGATTCACGCTCTTGCCCTCGTGCTGGTGAAACGACGTCGCTTCGCCCAACCGCCCATCGCTGCCGATCGGCAGCGCGGCCACACTGCCCCCGCCGTAGTTGGCTACGAACAAACACGTGCCCGTCGGATGCACCGCAATGTGACAGGGGCCCGCACCCCGTGAAGAAACCTGACTCAACTGGCTGAGTTGGCCCGTGGCTCGGTCCACCGCAAACGCGGTGACGGCCCCAGCGCGTTGGCCCGCGAAGTCGCTCACCTCATTGACCGCGTAGAGATACTGGCCGCTCGGGTGCAGATCCAAAAACGTCGGATGCCGCAGCTCCGCTGCTAACACCGGCGCCTGGACCGTCCCGGCCGCCGCATCGAAGCGAAAGACATAGATCCCCTTGCTCTTGGCCCCTGTGTAAGTGCCCACATAAACCAGGTACTGCCCCGTGGCGCCGTACCCGGACTCGGCGACGGCCAACACGCCGGCGGCAAACCAGGTAGCCAACCAAGGCCGGTGAAACGCAGACAAACCGAGCGGTAACGTCATGGAAACCATCAGACACCCCCCCTCGCGCTAATTCAAGCCGCGATGCGCCTCCCTCCCGGCCTCGATGAACCACTCCCGAGCCCTGAACCTGGCCCGGGAGCGCTGGCCATCTTGCCTGCTTATCGCGGGCGGGACGCCCGCACTCCCTCCGCCATGGTCTGCCAAGGGAGCGCGGCCATCTTGGCCGCGTACTGCGGGCGGGACACCCGCACTCCGTCCGCCATGGTCTGCCAAGGGAGCGCGGCCATCTTGGCCGCGTACTGCGGGCGGGACACCCGCACTCCGTCCGCCATGGTCTGCCAAGGGAGCGCGGCCTTCTTGGCCGCGTACTGTGGGCGGGACGCCCGCACTCCCTCCGCCAAGGCCTGCCAAGGGAGCGCGGCCATCTTGGCCGCGTACTGCGGGCGGGACGCCCGCACTCCCTCCGCCAAGGCCTGCCAAGGGAGCGCGGCCATCTTGGCCGCGTACTGCGGGCGGGACACCCGCACTCCGTCCGCCATGGTCTGCCAAGGGAGCGCGGCCATCTTGGCCGCGTACTGCGGGCGGGACGCCCGCACTCCGTCCGCCATGGTCTGCCAAGGGAGCGCGGCCATCTTGGCCGCGTACTGTGGGCGGGACGCCCGCACTCCGTCCGCCATGGTCTGCCAAGGGAGCGCGGCCTTCTTGGCCGCGTACTGTGGGCGGGACGCCCGCACTCCGTCCGCCAAGGCCTGCCAAGGGAGCGCGGCCATCTTGGCCGCGTACTGCGGGCGGGACGCCCGCACTCCGTCCGCCATGGTCTGCCAAGGGAGCGCGGCCATCTTGGCCGCGTACTGCGGGCGGGACGCCCGCACTCCGTCCGCCATGGTCTGCCAAGGGAGCGCGGCCATCTTGGCCGCGTACTGCGGGCGGGACACCCGCACTCCCTCCGCCATGGTCTGCCAAGGGAGCGCGGCCATCTTGGCCGCGTACTGCGGGCGGGACACCCGCACTCCGTCCGCCATGGTCTGCCAAGGGAGCGCGGCCATCTTGGCCGCGTACTGCGGGCGGGACGCCCGCACTCCCTCCGCCATGGTCTGCCAAGGGAGCGCGGCCATCTTGGCCGCGAGGCAGCGCGCGAGGACACCTGCGCCCACGGTTCACCACCCCATTAAGCCCCATCCGCGATGGTGGCTCCCCAGGACCGCCAGCTAGAGGTAGGGCCGGACCGCCGGGCCGGCCGCTCGGGTTTGGTGAACTGCTTCGTTCGGCGCGCCCAGCGGTCGCGCCCTACCTTTCGGCGCGCCCAGCGGTCGCGCCCTACCTTTCGGCGCGCCCAGCGGTCGCGCCCTACCTTTCGGCGCGCCCAGCGGTCGCGCCCTACCTTTCGGCGCGCCCAAGCCACCGATTCATGCGGTAGGGCGAGGCTCCTGCCGAGCCGCGACGGGCCCTGCCGGTCCATGGCCCCTATGCGCGTGCCAAAGCGGGTGGCGACTACCCATGGCGCTGCGCAAGGGTGCGAACCAGTTCCTCGACTCCCTTGACATCACGAATGGCCAGGAACCCTACGTCGGTGGCGTGCCGATGCCCTTCGCTGTCGCGGCGCAAGTCTTGCGCAAACACCAGATCGCCCGAGCCGTCGGCATGTTGCTTGCGCCGCAAATCCGTCAGCCGCTCCGGCTCGAACGACCGGATCGTCACGCTCCCGCGCCAACCCGCCGCAAACAAGATCGCCCGACGATCCGTTATCGCATACGCACTCCCTAAAGCGCGCCGCCGCGCCCAGTACGGACTCGATAGCATCGCCACCCCAATCAGGATAAACGGCACCCCAAACAGCGGAAAGGCCCGGAACAGACCCGATCCAGCCTCGCTGGCTTGGCTTGTGCCCCATGCGGCCATCCCAGTCCAAAAAAGCGCAAACGCCGTCCAGGGCACCCCGAATAACACAATCGGCCACGTGCCCCGAGCGAGCCGACCCGGGATCGGCTGTCCTAGCCACACCAATCGCTCCCCCGACTGAAGCTCCGCTTCAACCAGAGCGCGCAATCGGTGGGGGAGATGTGCAGGATCTTGGCCGTTCATAGTGCCGGTTGAACTCGCCAGGTGCGGCTCGATCTCAGTCGCCTGGCTGGCGCCGTAGACTTGCTCCCACGTCCGCTCGCCACGCCGGTTCCCCTGCCGAAGTCCGAGCGCTCGATCTGGCCGGTCGACGCTAAGCCCCACAGCAGAACGCATCTCACGCTGCGCCGCATGGACGCTCACGCTAGCCCGAAGCCGCTTCGAAGCAAGCCGATTCCCCTGTCTCCCGCGTCATTCTGTCACTTGGCTTGCACCCCGACAGCCGATTCCCACGCCACCTAGCGAGGAGCCCTCAGCTCGCCATACACCAACGTTTAGCAGTAGGGCGCGCAGAGGGCGCGCAGCGGACTGCGCGCCCTTCCAGCCGCGCTGGTCGTCCGAAGAGGTGACGCATCTGTCAACTACTATATACTTGTTATTTAATTTGGTGCCACGATCCACCCGAATCTCGATCAAGGTTCAGCGCCCACGGGCGCGTCCTCCCCTCGGGCGTGACGAGCCCACCCCACAAGGCGCCGGCCGCCAACTCTGCGGGCGGACTGGGCCAAGGCCGCCCGCCTTCCCAGCAATGGGACTTTAGTTCTCAACCACTTACGACGCCTTCATTCAGTGATGCCGGGGGGTGATCAGTCGAATCTTGGCTGAGCACAGACGCGCTCGGCGGGCGGGTGCGTCTGAGCTCCCCATTTCTTGCCATCGATCCGGGCCCTAAGGTTTGCGCAGCCGGAAGAATCTCATCGCGCTCGCGCTGAAGGGCTCTTGGAGGACCATTGTTTGCGTGCCCGCGACCCACTTTGGCGCTGTCACCTCCCGCCACGGGCCGGTTGCACTCGCTGCCCCCTCGAGCAAGTAGCCGTCGGTGCCAGCCCTTTCCCAGACCACAGCGGGCTTTAGGACCAAAAACGGCCCGACCTTCTGGCCCATGAGCACCCGGATTGCCTCTAACGACAGTTCCCGGCCGTAAATGCGGACATCGGCGACGGCGCCCTTCGAGCGATATCCAGGGTTCACGACGCAACCGTAGTCCTTCGAGGCTCCCAGCAGCAGATAATTAGCGCTGTTTCGAACCGGACCCAGAACTCTGTTGGCCACCAGGTCGCCATTGACGAAAATCCGAGCCTCCGACGTCGCCGAGTTGAAAGTCACCGAGACATGCGTCCACACATTGACGGGTGTAGTCCCGCCCCCCAACACGTAGGCCCCACCCACGCCACCCGTCGTAACGATTGCCAACTCGGCTCGGTTACCCACCACAACGCTGTACCCGCCGGCCACGTTAGCGCACCCCTTGTCGATGACAAATTCCAGCCCGTTGAACAACTGCCCCGGCCGACTCCAAAACGCGATGGTCCAGTTCCCCAGCAGGTCCAAGTCGTTCGCGTCCTCGACGCGCAGCCAGGTGTCGACGCCGTTGAACTGGATGTAGTTCTGTCCAATCTCGGGTGCAAACCCAAACGCCGGCTGCCCCGCGATGACCGCGGTATGCCCGCGCCCCGTGACATCCTCGACTCTTCCAGTCCCACGGTTCACCATCGGCCACCAGGCAATGTCCGGTGTCAGCGGGTCATACAACTGCTGGATCTCAGCAGGAGTCAACGCGCGGTTGTAAATGCACACGTCGTCAAGGAGCCCCTTGAAACCCCCATCCATCCAATGAACCGGCGCCCCGCCGATATACAGATTGTCTGTATGTTGAAGCGGTTCGGTGAGCGTTGTACGGTAGACCTCCCGGCCGTTCATGAACGTGCGGACCTCACCTTGTTGGCGGGAAAACGTCACCGCCAGATGTGTCCACTCATCGCCCAGGTAATCGGCGAAGGGCACGTCGATCCCTGGTGCGAAAGTTTCGAAGCGCAGCCGCAAGTCCGTGTAGCCGTGGTTCGGTGGGCGTGACCGAATGAAGAAGCCGGGGGCCATGTTCGCCGCTTTTCGGACAATCGTCCCGAATTGGTCCGGACCGCCGGACGTCCCCTTGCACCAGAGCGCGATCGACAAGGCCTCGGTCGGCTCTAGCGTTGTATTCCTGGGAACGCTGACATAGGTAGAGCTGGTCCCATTGAAACGGAGGCATGGCGTGCCGGCTATGCCGGCGCTCTCAAAAACAGCCCCATAAACGGTGCCGTTGTTACCGTTCCCGCTCGCGTCAGCGGCGCTGCCGTTGAATGGATAGTAGGCAACCAAACCGCCGGTGACGGCGGGAAGGGTAGTCTGGGAAAGCGCTGGGAATGCGCACGTAAGGGCAACCGTGCCGGCCAGCAGGATCCTGAGAGATGAACGACTCTTTTTCATAGTGACGGGTATTTCCGCGAGGTCTTGGTTTTCTCATGGAACAACCCGCCCGAACGGAGGCACCCGCATCCGGGAGCGGATGTTCCGACTCTACATATGCAGACCTTGCACATTCGCTGCACGGGCGCTCGGTCGCCCAACCTTGTGGCGATGACGGAGCTAACGCACGGTGAGGGTAGGACGACGCTGCCGAAAGGCCATCGAGGAGGGGCTTACGCTCAGGCCAGACCCCAAGGTCGGCTCGGCATGAACCCAGCGGACAGGTCGTCTCAGAGCCCTCAGCTTGCTCGTCCTGATCATCCGACCTTCTTGTGGACGAGAGGGTCTCGGCGCGGCTGCGTTCTGCCGACTCGTTTCTGCTCGCAGTTGCGTGCAGGTCTGGCCATGGTCTCGTCCGATGACCACCAAGACCACCAAGGTCCCAGGCCGCCCTTCCGCCGGACGTTCTTTCCCGAGCACCCACTGGTCGGAGCTCC
>Ga0194125_10001335_pt1 | contig 41818 bp, 25 predicted proteins | sample TA2KigC250mmetaG_FD_148626 | JGI IMG/M metagenome (GOLD analysis project Ga0194125, IMG submission 148626) | Freshwater microbial communities from Lake Tanganyika, Tanzania - TA2015034 Kigoma Deep Cast 250m | ecosystem: Environmental > Aquatic > Freshwater > Lake | place: Tanzania: Lake...
ATAAATTTTGTCTCGATCGCTATCTGAACCATCATAGTCTCTCTGAAATTGTATAGATTTACAAAGCTCTCCTTTTAATGGATAATTTTTGTTTAATAAAGTAATGCGTTTTAATATTTTTTCCCATCGTGTTACATCTCCCATGGGTCTTGACAATTCAACATACATAGCCATTCGCAAATAGTTAGGAGGGCAATAATTTATAGCATTTATTTTAATAGCTTTTTTGAACAAGTTTGTAAACAATGTTTTGTCTAAATAGGTTATGTCAGCAATGGGAATAAAATTAACATACACTTTATAGGTTCCTGCGTGCACTGCTGATTTTGCCTCAACTTCCTCATAACCGGCTTTATAATATATATTTGTTAACTTTGTCGCATATTCCATTGCTAACGGCGTAAAAAAATCATAGTCAGGTATTTCAATATCTTTGTTATAAAATCGGTCTTGTTCTGGTAATATATTATTTACAGCTGTTCCGCCATAACATAAGGTATTATGTGTTCTTAAAAACTCTTCTAATATTTCTATTATTTTTTTTATAGTATCAGATTGTACTAATTTTTTCCCTACTTCATAAGTAGCACTATCAATAGCATTTCGTAATATTTTTAATTCTTTTTCTTCAAAAGATTTCATAATAAATTATATATTATAGTGTGTTATTATAATATTTTTTGTTTTATAGAAAACAATAAAACAATAAAACAATAAAACAATAAAAACAATTATCCTCCAGCTAAAAGATTTTGTATTGTAGTTCTTAATTCTGTACCTACAACTGTATTATGACTAGTAAAAGGAATAATAGCAAAATTTGTTGGAACTTCTGAAATTAAATGGTTACGTTTTAAAATCCAAGAATAATTATCTTCATTTGTAAATTGTGTAATATATTGTGTTAAATTATTATCTTTAGTTTGATACTTCATAGCTATGGCATTGCAACCATAACTGAACGATGATGCATATTCATCATTATATATTGAATTATTTAGATCAGGTAATACTATTACAAAATTTCGCTTTGTTTCACTAAAAAACTGGGTTGTTTTACCAACTATTTCACTATGTCTATACGTTTTACAAAAGTCGCTTTTACCCTTTAAACTAATATATGTTGCTAATGTTGCTAATTCTGGGGTTCTTTCTAATATACTATTTGACGGATAAAAATCACAAATAATAATAATTGTTTTGTATAAATCTTTCATTTGGACAGATAATATTGTTCCGTTTTTATAATTATGTTGTTTCATTAAACGAAAACTATCTACACCTTCACTTCCTGTATCTAAATGTGTTTCAAATAATTCTCCCATTTTTTCTAACATTGTTAAATTTGTACTCATAATTCTAAAATTTAAAATTAGCGGATCTCTATTACAGTTTGTGTAAACGGCATCAAAAGCTTTAGAAGTAATTGTAGTTAATATTTCTTCTAATGTTAAAGAGTTATACGTCTCTTTTATATAGTTGTTATTTGTTGTTGATGAAGCAATAATTGGTACATTATTATATGAAAAAACTTGAAAATCTAAAAACCTACATCCATTACTAATACATTTTTCTAAAGCACATAAATTAACAAAGTTATTTTTATAACCATCCCCGCAACAACAATTATAAGCACTTTTAACATAATAATTTTTTAATATACTATTAGATATATCAAATTTATTTGTATTTGTAGGTGCTGAAGTACTTGCTACAACACTATTCATAGTAACAAAATAAGACCTTCCAATATTAGACTTATAAAACATTTTTAATTTATTGCATGATCGTTGTTGCAGATCTAATCTATCATATATCCATCCAAATAATATTAATAATACTAAAATTATAATAATAATTGTTACATAATAATATACTGTTGATTCATAATTAGACTTAGGAAAGAGTGTAAAAAAAGCCTCTTTCGATAATTCATAAGCAATGGAAAATGCTTTTTTTGTGGAGCTACTTTCTTCTGGTTTTTTTCCGGGTTCTGGTCCTGGTTTTTTTTCTGGTTCTGGGTCTGGCATTATTTTGTATGAAAGTATATTTATATATTAAAACATTTAATTATTACTAAAATAATTTACTAATTTAATTATAATAATTTAATATTAGTATAAAATTATTATAGTATATTAATTATTATAGTATGGCAGGAGGATTATTAAATTTAATAGCAATTGGCGACCAAAATATTATTTTGACTGGTAATCCTACAAGAAGTTTTTTCAAATCTACATACTCAAAATATACTAATTTTGGATTACAAAAATTTAGAATAGACCAAATAGGTCAAAAAGAATTAGAAATCGCAAAATCCACAAATTTTAGCTTCAAAATAGATCGTTATGGTGATTTATTGATGGATACTTATTTGGTAGTAAAATTACCAACTATATGGAGCCCTGTTTTATATTATAAATATAAATCCACAGATAGTTCTGGCGTTTATAGACCATACGAGTTTAAATGGATTAAAAATATTGGATGTCATTTAATAGAAGAAGTAAAAATACTTATTGATGGAATAACTATTCAAAAGTTTAGCGGCCATTATTTGCAAAATATTGTTGAGCGTGATTTTGATACACATAAAAAGGAGTTGTTTGATATTATGACAGGTAATATTAGTGAACTAAATGATCCTGCTAATTTTAATAATAGAAATAATAATTATCCAAATGCATTTAACATAAATGGAACTAATCCTGATATAAGCGGAATTGAACCATCTATACGAGAATTTACTCTATATATACCAATTAACACATGGTTTTCTATGTCATCATTTATGGCGCTTCCATTAATATGCTTACAATATAGTAATTTAGTTATTGATTTCAAATTACGACCACTACAAGAATTATTTACTATTAAAGATGTATTATATGATATGAGTGTAAATACTTATAAAATAGCTAATTATAACAATATTCCCCAAATACATCCAACTCAAACTACAATAGATTATCAATTTAATAGATTTATAAATCCACCACCACAAAGAGATTTAGAAAAAGCCACTGATATTTATGGTAATTTAACAAGTAGAATAAATAGTAATATTCATTTACTATGTACTCAATGTTTTCTTGATAATAGCGAAAGAGAACTGTTTGCTAGAAATAGTCAAAATTACTTAATTAAAGAAATCAAAGAATATAGTTTTACAAATGTTATTAAAACTAATAAAATCAAATTAGAATCAAATGGATTAATTAGTAGTTGGATGTGGTATTTTCAAAGAAGTGATGTAAAAGCCCGTAATGAATGGTCTAACTATACTAATTGGCCTTATGAAAATAGTATACCAAATAATTTGCAAAAAGTAAAAATAAACTCTAAATATGAATATTACAATCCTGATTTTACTTATAGTGGTGACATTTCAAAAAACATTTATTATACAGATTACATTCCAACAATATATGAACAAACTAATTTATGTGAGATCATGAAAAATTTTGGCATAATATGTGATGGTAAATATAGAGAACAAACATTTGATAGTAATGTTTTTAGCAAACTAGAAAAATATAATAGGTCAAATGGTTCTTCTTCAAAAGTCGGTTTATATTATTACAATTTTGCGTTAACAACAGACCCTTTTAAATTACAACCAAATGGTGCATTTAATACAAATAAATTTAAAATAATTGAATTTGAATATAATAATTATGCTAATCCTCCAATTGACTCTAGTAATGTAGAATTTACAACAATTTGCGATCCAGCAACAGGCGCAATAATAGCAACATTAAAAGATCCTACAAATATATATAAATATACTTATAATTTGTATATAATTGAAGAAAAGTACAATATATTACTTTTTCAAAATGGTTTTGGTGGGCTCTTATATAATAGCTAATTCTATGTATTATATTTTAATTTTTGGAACTTTTCGTGTTCCACTATTTTTTGCTTTAATTGCTAATTTTAATGCCTTAGAATTTGATGAACAACCACGTTCTAATATTTTATAATCTATTGCTGATGCTTTGCCTCCACTAATAGCACTTGCTAAACGCGCATAGCCCCAACTATGCGCACTTTGATTGGGACGCGAACCGGAAGAATAATATGCACCGCGACCTTTTTTAACAATTTGTAATAAGGCATTTTTAGAACAACCCGTTGCATTTACTAAGTCCGAATTTATTGCTATATTTTTAAGTTTATACAACTTTTGCGCTTTTGCTATATGAGGTGATTTTTTGGATTTATATGAGTGAACGTTTTTTCGTGTTAAATAGCGCTTCTTTTTATATGCATTACGTGAGGCTTTTAATTGTTTAATTTGTAGTTTTTTATCTTTCAAACTAAGACGACGAGGTAAATATTTAATAGGTATATTTATCATTTTCATTTTTATTACTATTTTACTATTATACTATAATATTTATTATATATAAAAATATTATAATATGAATAAAAGTATGAATAAAAGTATGAAAGAAAAAATCATAAAATTTGAAAAAGGGCCACCCGGAAAAAAATACACAGCCTTTGTCCAAAATAAGACAACCAAAAAAATACGCAAAATACATTTTGGAGCATCAGATTATCAACAATATAAAGATAGAACTCCGCTTAAATATTATTCGCATAAAAATCATAATAATAGAAAACGAATGCGCAATTATTTTAATAGACATTCTGGAACCAAAAAAAGAGGTGAAGCAATTAGTTTAGAAAAGAAAAAATCGCAAGGCTATTATAATGCTAAAATATTGAGCCATGTATATTTATGGTGAAATTACTGTTCTAAAACTAGATTTATTCTAGGAAATACCAAATGTACAAGTGAGAAGTTGTCCTGAAAATGATGTAGATATTATGTATCTTAACCAATACGCATTTAACACATTATCAAAAATAGGTTGTGGTGTTCCTATATTTGGTGTAAAATCTATATTAAATATATATTTATTAGGATCAGATATAATACATATATCTAAATAACTTGAAGGGTTTCGTAAACTAATAGCAAAAGAGTTAGTTGGATTGGATACATTAGTTGCTATAACAGATACAGCTGTCCTAATATATATATAAAAATTTCCCGAACCAGAAGTTCTACTAAATAATATATTACCATACCAACCAGAATCAACATTAATAACAACACTAGCATTTTGCTGAATGCCTATACTATTAGTTACAACTAAAGTGTATGTTGTTGTAGTTGTTGGATTTACTGTGTATGCTGTGTTTGATATAATAGATTGGTTTTCTACTGTTGCACCTCCATTAATTGTTACTCTTGTAGCATTAGTAAATACCGGAATTAGTGTAGTTGAACCATTTCGACTAATATTAGCATTAGTTGTTGTAATTTAAGCAGTAGGATTTGGAATTTCATTAACAGTCAGTGTTAAATTACTATAGCCTGTATTGTAATACTTATCGGCCACTATATCCAACTTATTACTTAGTCCTGAACCATTTTTGTTTAAACTGATATCAAGTGTACTTTCAGCAATCAATCGACTCGCTACACCATATCCATAAACTGTAAATATATTTGTTCGACTACTTAGAACAGGTTTCCAATTAATACCATCAGGTGAGAAAGCAATAGTATTATTTTGATATCCTACTGCGACCCACATAGTTCCATTCCACGCTACACCATATCCTACGACTGAAATTATATCATTTGTTTGGCTCAGGGCTGATGTCCAATCAATACCATTACTCGAGTAAGCAATAGTGTTTCCTCCATATCCTACAGCGACCCACCTAGTTCCATTCCACGCCACACCTTCTCCATCATATGTAAATATATTAATACTAGAACTTCCAACAGGGTTCCAATTAATACCATTAGATGAGTAAGCAATCCTATTATTTCCTGCTCCTACTGCTACCCACATATTACCGCTCCACGCTACACCTTTTCCTCTTGAAAATATATTGATACTACTAGTTCCAACAGGGTTCCAATTAATACCATTAGTCGAGTAAGCAATACTATTACTTCCTTCTCCTACTGCTACCCACATAGCTCCCTTGGCATTATACGCTATACCCATTCCAATTGTAAATATAGTTGTACTATTTGGAACGGGGTTCCAATCAATACCATTAGTCGAGTAAACAATAGAGTTCACTCCTTGTCCTACGGCGACCCACATAGTTCCATTCCACGCTACCCCACGTCCAAAAATTGTAAAAGTATTGGTGTTAGTGTTTGAAATACCAGTCCAAGTAATACCATTATACGAGTAAGCAATAGAGTTCCTTCCTTCTCCCACAGCGACCCACATAGTTCCATTATGCGCTACACCATGCCCCTTGCTTGTAAATATATTTATACTACTATCTTGAACTGCCTTCCAAGTAATACCATAACGATCAGTCGAGTAAGCAATAGAGTTCATTCCTTGTCCTACTGCGACCCATCCTACATCATCCAACATATTTTGAGTCTTCATAAAAACACCACCTATACCCGCATTCCATGCTACACCTCTTCCAGTTGAAAATATATTGGTACTACTATCTTGAACCACATTCCAATTAATACCATTAGATGAGTAAGCAATACTATAATTTCCTTCTCCTACTGCGACCCAAAGAGTTCCATTCCATGCTATACCTTTTCCACCATATGTAAAGGTATTGGTACCGCTATCTTGAACCCCATTCCAATTAATACCATCAGACGAATAAGCAATACTATAATTTCCTTCTCCTACTGCGACCCAAAGAGTTCCATTCCATGCTATACCTTTTCCACCATATGTAAAGGTATTGGTACCGCTATATTGAACCCCATTCCAATTAATACCATCATACGAGTAAGCAATTCTATTATTTCCACTTCCTACGGCGACCCATAGCGTTCCATTCCATGCTACCCTAACTCCATATGATAATATAGTATTACCACTTGACGACCCAGTCCAAGTAATACCATCATACGAGTAAGCTATACTATAATTTCCTTCTCCTACTGCGACCCAAAGAGTTCCATTCCACGATACACCTGTTCCAACTTCAAATATAGTGGGATTACTATATGGAACTCCTTTCCAATTAACACCATTAGATGAGTAAGCAATACTATAATTTCCAAATCCTAATGCGACCCAAAGAGTTCCATTCCACGATACACCTATTCCAGCTTCAAATATAGCGGAACTACTATCTTGAACCCCATTCCAATTAATACCATTAGATGAGTAAGCAATACTATAGGTTCCTTCCCCTACTGCGACTGTTAAATTAGATGGAAATACAATGCGATTTGGACGGTCTGAATTAAATGCTATACCGATTCCATAAGTTGAAAATAGATTGTTACTAGTACTTGAAACCCCAAACCAAGTAAATCCATCATATGAGTAAGCAATTTTATTTGTTGTTCCTGCTCCTACTGCGACCCACATAGAACCGTTCCATGCTAGACCCAATCCATAAGATGTAATTATATTGGTATATGAACTCAAAACTGCCCACCAATTAATACCATCATACGAGTAAGCAATTCTATTATTTCCACTTCCTACGGCGACCCACATAGTTCCATTCCACGCTACATCCCTTGACTCCTCTGTAAAGATAGTGTTACCGTTTACAGACGGCGTCCAAGTAATACCATCATATGAGTAAGCTATTCTATTATTTCCACGTCCTACTGCGACCCACATAGTTCCATTCCACGCTATCCCAAATCCAATTGTAAATATAGTTGTACTATTTGAAGACGCTGTCCAAGTAATACCATCAGATGAGTAAGCAATAGAGTTTGTTCCTTCTCCTACTGCAACCCAAATAGTTCCATTCCACGCTGCCCGAAATCCATTAATTGCAAATATATTAACACTAGTACCTGAAAGACCAAACCAATTAATACCATCATACGAGTAAGCAATCCTATGGGTTCCTTTTCCTAGTGCTAACCAAAGAGTTCCGTTCCATGCTACACCAAATCCCTCAGTTGATAATATAGTATTACCACTTGACGACCCAGTCCAAGTAATACCATCATACGAGTAAGCAATAGAGAACGTTCCTTTTCCTGCTGCAATCCACATAGTTCCATTATATGCTACACCATGTCCATTATTTGTAAATATACTATTACCATTTGCAGACGGCGTCCAAGTAATACCATCAGATGAGTAAGCAATAGAACAGGTTCCAGTTCCTACTGCGACCCAACGATTAGGAATACTCTGACCAAATGTATATACTTGTTGAATATTGGCTACATTGTCTATTTGCGCACGAATATTACTCTTTGTAAGTGTTGTTGGAGTTGTGTATATTATTGATTTTTTTATAGAAGTTAGACCGCTTCTAGGAAAATTAAGGTTTATAGAAGGGTTGCTAGGAACGAATGCGTTATACGCTTGTCCGTTTATTGTATTAACATTTAAGTCATTAGTAAATACTTTGTTAAATTTCTTTGTTAAAGAACCTAAATTAGAACTACTATCGCCTAAAGGTATTATATTACCACTTATAGTCATATTAGTAGCACTTACATCATTTATATATGCGTTGCCCCACGGTCTTCCAGATAGACCGATAGTTCCTTTATTAGGAACTAGCGGATTTAAATTGGTGCTTACATCAATATTTATAGCACTTACATCATTTATATATGCGTTGCCCCACGGTCTTCCAGATAGACCGATAGTTCCTTTGTTAGGAACTAGCGGATTTAAATTGGTGCTTATATCAATTGAACTAACGCTTACATCATTTATATAAGCATTGCCCCACGGTCTATTAGTAAGACCTAATGTTCCTTTATTAGGAACCAGTGGATTTAAATTAGTGCTTACATCAATATTTATAGCACTTACATCATTTATATATGCGTTTCCCCAGCGTTTATCAGAAAGACCTAATGTTCCTTTATTTGGAACTAATGGATTTAAATTAACACTTATGTCAATAGAACTAACACTTACATCATTTATATAAGCATTACCCCAACGTCTATTAGAAAGCCCAATGGTTCCTTTATTAGGAACTAGCGGATTTAAATTAGTGCTTACATCAATACTAGAAACACTTATATCATTTATATATGCGTTTCCCCAGCGTTTATTAACAAGACCAATCGTTCCTTTATTAGGAACTAGTGGATTTAAATTAACACTTATGTCAATAGAACTAACACTTACATCATTTATATAAGCATTACCCCAACGTCTATTAGAAAGCCCAATGGTTCCTTTATTAGGAAGGAGCGGATTTAAATTGGTGCTTATGTCAATAGACGCAACGCTTACATCATTTATATACGCGTTTCCCCATGCTTTATTAACAAGACCAATAGTTCCTTTATTGGGAACTAGTGGATTTAAATTAGTGCTTATGTCAATAGACGCAACGCTTACATCATTTATATATGCGTTTCCCCATGCTCTATTAACAAGACCAATAGTTCCTTTATTCGGAACTAGTGGATTTAAATTAGTGCTTACATCAATAGACGCAACGCTTGCATCAATTATATAAGCATTACCCCATGCTCTATTAACAAGACCAATAGTTCCTTTATTGGGAACTAGTGGATTTAAATTGGTGCTTATATCAATAGATGAAACACTTATATCATTTATATAAGCATTACCCCATGCTCTATTAACAAGACCAATAGTTCCTTTATTGGGAACTAGTGGATTTAAATTGGTGCTTATATCAATAGATGAAACACTTATATCATTTATATAAGCATTACCCCACGGTCTATTAACAAGACCAATGGTTCCTTTATTTGGAACCAGTGGATTTAAATTAACACTTATATCAATAGATGAAACACTTACATCATTTATATATGCGTTTCCCCATGCTCTATTAACAAGACCAATAGTTCCTTTATTGGGAACTAATGGATTTAAATTAACACTTATATCAATATTTGAAACGCTTACATCATTTATATATGCATTTCCCCATGTTCTATTAACAAGACCAATAGTTCCTTTATTAGGAACTAGCGGATTTAAATTAAGACTTATGTCAATTGAACTAACGCTTACATCATTTATATATGCGTTTCCCCATGCTCTATTAACAAGACCAATAGTTCCTTTATTAGGAACTAGCGGATTTAAATTAGTGCTTATATCAATAGATGCAACGCTTATATCATTTATATAAGCATTACTCCATGCTCTATTAACAAGACCAATAGTTCCTTTATTTGGAAATAATGGATTTAAATTAAGACTTATGTCAATACTAGAAACACTTACATCATTTATATAAGCATTATTCCATGTAGCCCCAATTTCACCTATAGATGGTACTATAGATGAACCGCTAATGGTAGTTGGTATAATGTTAGAACTATATATAGTATTAATATTACCAATCGCCCATCTACTGTTAGTTAGACCAATATATCCATTTCCATTATTAGTAGGATAAATACTATTTGCAGTTATAGTTGTAATATGGCCTTCGCCCCATGCTTTATCAGAAATTCCCAGACTTCCCGAGTTAGCAACTAATGGATTTAAATTGAAGGTTACATCAATAGACGACACACTTATATCTTGTATATAAGCATTGCCCCATGCTTTATTGGCAAGACCGATGCTTCCTTTATTAGGAACTAATGGATTTAAATTAGTGCTTACATCAATAGATGAAACACTTATATCTTTTATATGCGCATTGCCCCATTGTATATTAGGAAGACCGATGGTTCCCGAGTTAGGAACTAGCGGATTTAAATTGGTACTTACACTAATATTAGTCGCGCTTATATCGCGTATATAAGCATTGCCCCAATAGTTAGTAACACTTCCTAGTTTTCGCTCGGGGTTAATGTTAGGGTTAAAAAAATAAGGAATTATATCACTGGTAACTTCTAGTAAATTAATAGTAGAAGTTCCACCACCACTACCACCAGTACTAACAGGAGGATAAGGCAGACCGTTTATTGAATTAACGTTCAAATTATATACAAACATACCACTCCATTTATTTGTTAAAGAACCCAAATTAGAGAATCCATCAGATAAAGGTACTATATTACCACTTATAGTCATATTAGTCGTGCTTACATCATTTATATATGCGTTTCCCCATGGTCTACTAGTAAGACCTAATGTTCCTGAGTTAGGAACACGCGGGTTTAAATTAACACTTATATCAATTGACGCTACACTTATATCATTTATATGCGCATTGCCCCAATGTTTATTGGGAAGACCAATACTTCCTTTATTAGGAACTAGTGGATTTAAATTAACACTGATATCAATACTAGAAACACTTATATCATTTATATATGCATTGCCCCATGCTCTATTAAAAATACCGATGGTTCCTTTATTAGGAACTAGCGGATTTAAATTAACGCTTATATCAATTGAACTAACGCTTACATCATTTATATATGCGTTTCCCCAACGTCTATTAGCAATACCAATAGTTCCCTGATTAGGAACTAATGGATTTAAATTTGAGCTTACATCAATTGAATCAACACTTAAATCGCGTATATATGCGTTACCCCATGGTCTATTAGCAAGACCAATGCTTCCTGTTAAAGGTACTAAAGGATTTAAATTAACACTTACATCTATTAAACTAACGCTAAGGCTGCTTGATGTAATATTTCCACTTATACTAATATTTCCACCTGAACTAATATTTCCACTTATACTAATAGCTCCACTTGAACTAATATTTCCACTTGAAGTAATAGCTCCACTTGAAGTAATATTTCCACTTGAACTAATATTTCCACTTGAACTAATATTTCCACTTGAACTAATATTTCCACTTGAACTAATATTTCCACTTAAAATAGTTCCACTTATACATGTATCTCCTAAAACATGCAAACTATAAACACTACTTGGATCTAAACCAATACCCATTTTATTATTTACTCTGACATGTTTGTTACGAGCTTGTAATATAATATTAGAACAACTATCAATAATCATATTTTCACTTGACAAATTTTGTAAATATGTTGCTGGTATGTTATATATTATAGGAATTTGTGTACCTGTTTTTAATTTATTTAATAATGGATAAACATTAGGTATATTAATAAATGAGGATGAAGACATTTTAATATAGCAAAATATAATTTCACTCATATTAAAACATAATAGTTTTAATATCTAAGCCTTAAATAATTAGAAGCATCAACGTAAATCTCTCCACTAATTAATTGATAAGTAAGCGGAATAGCTCCAACGAGAGGCAAGTTACTTATATCACTTATAATGAGTCGTGGCGTTCTAATATATTGAGGTTTATTAGTAGCAAAATTGCTAATATCAATGGCGTATTCTGGAGCTAAAGTATTTATCCCTATTCTGTTAGCAGATGTATCTATACATATACATTGTTCCATATCATTCGTGCTTATGTCTGCTGTTACATATGAAAAAGCTCCTACAAGTGCATTAATAGAGTCGTCTGACATATTATCTAAAATAACTAAATAGCTTTTATATACATATTTTTCTTAATAATTAGTAAAATATAAAATATAAAATATAAAATATAAAATATAAAATATAAAATATAAAATATAAAATATAAAATATAAAATATAAAATATAAAATATAAAATATAAAATATAAAATATAAAATATAAAATAATTTAAAATGCTCTTTCAATAATTGTAATTCTGTTTTCTAAAATACTTATTTTATCAATTAATTCTTGTATTTGAATATTTTGTTTGTTTATGATATTAATTAAATCATAATTTGTTGTTGCATTGTTTGTTATTTCGGCAAAATTTAATACATTTTTAATAGTTTCAACATTATTATCTAATTCTTTCAAAGCTGCTAAACAATATATAAAAATAGAATTATAATTTAAGCTATATGGAGTTTGTTCATTTCCGCTAATTACACTAAATTTGAGTTCTTCAATTTGTTCAACATCTTGGGCTATTAGACCTGCTTCTATTATGTATGGCTCATTCAGTTCTCCTCTATAATGTAGTTCTTTAAAATTGCTTGTTTTCTGGTATATTTGAGGTTTTAATTGTCTAATTGCTAATAAAGCATTAACAATATTTTGTTCATTATGTTTTAATCTATCGTCAGAACGAAGAGTAATAAAACCTGTTCCTACACTATAACCTACTATTGTTGTCCCAGTTCCGGTTGTCCCTGATCCTCTAATATTTAGAGAACCATCTATCCATATATTTCCACTTGTATTTATTGAAATATCACCACCACTTATAGAAGGATAAATAACACGTACATATAAGTTTGGTGAATTTAAAGACCCATCAATTCTTACATTTCCATTAATACTTATATCGTTATTTAAAAATGGTCTAATAGATTTTACATATAAATTAGTAGTACAACTTATATCAATAGAAGTTAAATTAGTAAAATTACCACTAATACAGCTTAAAAATGACGTGCTTATATCTTGACATCTTACTGAACTAGCATCACTAATTCTACATTTACTATTAGTAGTAGTAATTCCACTATTATCAATAGTGGTAGTAATAGTTTTAAAAATAGAACTATTTATTGTGCCGCTAACATCTATTTCATAAGAAGGAGAAGTTATATTTACTCCAATTCTACTATTTTTTGTATCAATGCAAACAACTTTGTCTGTTGGACTAATAATATTATCAACTAAAGCACTAACGCTTGTTACTATTTTATTTTGTGCCGCCATGCTATATAATTATATTTAAGATAATTATATAGTATATTAAACATTATTAAAAACTATTAAACACTATTAAAAACTATTAAAAACCAAATTTTTGTTCTAATGTTTTGTTTGTTTTATTTGAATAAATTGGGTGTTGCATAGGTTTATGCATTGAACTTGCATCTTCTTTATATTTTAAATATGATACGGCTTCATTATAAACACTTGGAATACAATAATTCAAAACATGACTATTTAATTCTTCTATTTGTTTTGGTATATTTATATCTAAATTTTTTGAATATTGCAAATACATTGATCTCATAACTAATACAACTTGATCTTCAGATTGTTTATCTATTAATATACGTTGATTAGATTTGTCATAAACTCCTTTGCGAATACTATTTTGTATTAATTCTATATTGTTCTTAGAAAAATAACTATCCGATAACTTTGATCTTTCAAAATTACCAACTAAAACATTTTGATAATTAGTATTAGTATTTATAGGAATACGATCCATCATAGAAAATTGGGTTGCTATATTTGGACCCATAATATTTACTTTACCGTTATATTGGTTCATAATATGTATTATAAATAATACAATATATTATTTCTAATAATTATTTCTAATAATTATTTTTATTATATTATTATTTACGTTAAATTCATTTACTTCAATTATTAAAATAATATTTAAATAATTAAAATAATTAAATTAATATAATAATATAATAATGTTAACAACATTCAACAAAACTGTACTATTTATTTCTACAATATTATTGATAATAGGATTAGTAATTGTTGCAAATGTTATAATAACAAATAAGTCTAATGAAGAATATCCTCCGGTTGTAAGTGATTGTCCAGATTATTGGGATGTTGATTATGATAGTCAAGGAAAAAAACACTGTAAAAATAATATATTTATAAATGATGGGCTTGCAACAGCAGCTTGCCGATCATATCCACATGCACTGTTTTCTGCAAACGGGTCTTCGTTAGAAGATGTGCTTTGTGAAAAATCTAAATGGGCAAAGGATTGTAATATACATTGGGATGGAATTACAAATAATCCAAATGCATGTGTTAATACAACTATTAATACAAGTTTATTATAACTATTATAACTATTATAACTATAGTAACTATATAAAATTTTATATTTATAATATATATAAATATAAAATTTTATATGACAAATTATGCTACTAACTATTTTGACATTAGTGAAGGTATAACTGATATAAGTCAACTATATGTTCCAGCCCTTAGAGAAAACGTTCCTTGGGGTATTAATTCAACATATATTTATAAAGAAACTACTTTAGCGCCTCAATTTAATAGCGGTGTTAATAAACATTTAGTTATTGAAAATAAAATGTCGACTGGTAATATTATTTTAAAAACACAGACGTCTGGAAGAACTATAATACAAGATAAATTAGATGTTAAAGAAGTACGGTTTAATAATGTGTTGACTGCTACAACTGATTTTTTCCCATTTATGTACAATATTGGAAGTACTATTTATATAAATGGAGGATTAACAGTCAGTGGTGGAAATTTTAATTTGTTTAAAGGAGACACTGGAGAAACTAGTCAATTGAATGAGCCAACAATAATTAATCCTAGAATAAATGGTGGGTTTTTAATTAGCGGTGAAATATTTGGTGCACTAATTAGAAATTCAACAATAAGTGGTGGTTCTATTAATGGTAGTGTTATTATTGATAATTCTATAACAACAAATAAAATTCTTGATTCTAATATTACAGCAAATAAAATTGCCAATGATAATGTTACTACTATTAAAATTGCCAATGATAATGTTACTACTAATAAAATTGCGGATGAAGCAATAACAAATAGTAAAATAGCTGAGGGTACTATTGGTAGTTCTAAATATGGTTTTAAAAGTATTACTAATATTAAAATTGCTGACGGCACTATTGAATATGAAAAAATTGCTCCTGCTACTATTAGAGGAGCAAATATTGCTAATGCTACTATTAAAGGAGAAAATATTGCTCTTGCTACTATTTCAGGAGAAAATATTGCTCCTGGTTCTATTACAGGAGCTAATATTGATATTGCTACTATTAGTATAACAGGAACAAATATTGTTAATAATTCAATTAATTCAGGGCATATAATTGATGGTTCTATTTTAGGAACAGATATTTGTAATCTTACTATTACAGAAAGCAAACTTGCATCTAATTCAGTTAGTACTGTTAAAATAGTAGACAATGCAATAACGAATGCTAAAATACAAGACAATACATTATCCGGGTCTAAGATTACTGACAATACAATTAATAATTCTAAAATAGTAGACAATACAATAACTAATGCTAAAATTTTTCCTGGTACTATTACAGGAACAAGCATTGCTATTAATTCAATTAATTCAGGGCATATAATTGATGGTTCTATTTTAGGAACAGATATTTGTAATCTTACTATTACAGAAATCAAGCTTGCATCTAATTCAGTTAGTAATGCTAAAATAGTAGACAATAATATATCAGGGTCTAAGATTGCTGATAATACTATTAATAATTCTAAAATGCAAGACAATACAATTAATAATTCTAAAATACAAGACAATACAATTAATAATTCTAAACTGCAAGACAATACAATAACTAATACTAAAATACAAGACAATACAATTAATAATTCTAAACTGCTAGACAATACAATAACTAATACTAAAATACAAGACAATACAATAACTACTAATAAAATAGCAGATGCTAATGTTACATATGCCAAATTAAATAGTAATATAACAACTGTTTTAGACGCAAAAGCACCTATTGCAAATCCAACATTTACAGGAAATGTTACAGCAAACAATATTAAAATAAATGGACAAAATAATTCACTAGAATTAGGTGCTGGTGTTGGTAATAAATCAAACCAAGCAGGTCATATTGGTTACAATATAACATATAATGGAATAAATGGTTTAGATATACATGGCGCTTCAATCTATTCAGGTGGTCCAAAATTAGTTAAAATACAGAATCATTTATATATCGACCACGAGGCGGTCAGCGGGTTTAATGCTGTAGGTAGTGGTATGGTTGTTTGCTCCACTCAAGGAAGTAACGGCGAATATGTGACAAATATGAAACCACTTGGTAACACATATATAGAAATGGCTAGATATGTCTTTGATTTTAATACTAATGTACTGCATGGGAGAGGTCTAATTGGCTTTAACTATTTTAATAGTGATATAAGACAAAAAACTAATATTGCAGAACCGCTAATAAACAATGCTTGTGAATATATTAAAAAGATTGAATTTAAAAGCTTTAACTGGAAAGAAAATGTTGATATAAATAAAACAAAATGTGAATTAGGTGTTATAGCACAACAATTGGAAAGTGTTTACCCAAAATTTATAAATATAAATTACGACGAACAAGAGCCTAAAGATGAGACAAAACATAAATCTATAAATACAAATGTATTTTCTACTTTTATGATGAAAGGTATTCAAGAATTAATTTTAGAAAATATACAATTGAAAAAGGAGAATGAAGTAATGAGAAAAGATATTGAATTAATAAAACAACATTTGGGGCTTTAATCAAAAATAATTGAGTTACATTTTATGTTATTTAATTTTATGTTATTTAATAAAATTACATTTTATTTTACTAGTTTTTATATTAATTAAATATAGAAACTAGTTGGTTGTTATGTCAATAACAAATAAATTAGTAGCAAATATAAAACAAACACAAGTCGATATAAATAAGTTTACAGACACATATAATGTTATATGTATTGATACATCTAATAATCGTATTGGTATAAATACTAAAACTCCACGCTATTCTATTGATATATGTGGCACTAATAATAAAATTTTTGTAAGTAATTTAGAAGTGGCACAAAACGCTAATATTTTTTCTATAAGCGGTACTACTATAAATTGTGTTGATGGCAGCTTTACACGCAATTTAGACACAAGCTTTATTAATTTTAAAACTATTAGTGGGTCATTAATAAGAGCAACAACTATTTTAGGAATTTGCGGCGCAATAGTAGATTTAAGTGGTCATAATATTAAACTTAGTAATGAGCTGATAGCAGTTTCTATTAGCGCTGATACTATTAAGGCAAACAGTGTAAGTACTAATATTTATGATGTTGAAACAGGTTCTTTCAATGTTATTAATGTTACAAGAACTAATACAACTACTACTATTACTGGAGGAACTATAGTAGCAGTTAGTATAGTTGCAAATACTATAGATTGCAGTACTTTAACTGCAAACTTTATGCAAAGTGATAGAATAAACTGTGTGCAAACACTTTCAGCTGGAACTGTAAGCACAAATAATTTAATGTCTGCTTCAGGAGAAAAATTTTTTACACTTTCCGGTGGGCTATTCTATTTAGCTACTAGATTAGGAGATCAGAATATAAGTAATATACAAACTTTAATAACTGGCGAAGTAGCTCGCCAATCAAATACTCAAGGTCGGAGACCCCTTATTGAAGCCGACCTGGGGCTTATTGACGATTGTTGTATAAATACTTTACGAGTCACAACCTCTATTAATATTACTGGTAGTTTAATATTACCACAACAAACTTCAGGAACTTCATATAATGGTTCTTATGGAAGTTTAGCAATTAAGAAATTTGGTTTAATAAATAGTTTAACATTATTTAATAGTAATTCAAGATGGTCTAATATTTTTAGTACAACGCATTATGCAACACTCGACTTAAGTGGTACTTCTAATAACAATATAGCAACTTACAGAATAACTACGACCACTAATTCTATTAATTCTATTTTATCTAATTATAGATATATTCCAATAAAATTTAAAACTATAAATAATAGTGCAGCAAAAACACAGTTATTTTCCATTAACAGTTCAAACAAATACATAGAAATAAGTAACACTGATTTGAGTTCAGGAATTTACGAAATAAATGCTAGTGTTACGTTAAGTTATAATAATACTATAAGTGGTGACGTCGAGCCAAATGATTTTACATTTGGATTATATGATAATATAATTTTAGATTTTACTGATGCTAATATTAGTAGTACTATTGAGATTTCTTATAACTATGTAAAAAATAAAAATCTTATATTGGCATTTGATAATAGTTATAATTATTCTAGTGTATCATTACATTATATTGGTCCTTTATATTATACTCCTAATTATAGTGTTAATAATACAAGAGGACTTTGTTATTTGGTAAACTCGCAAAAAGATATTTCCAATTTTAATGTAGAATATTTTAGTTCAACTATTAAACTCCTAAATTATGACACGTAGCATCATTATTTTTTTAATTTTTATAATTTTTTATAATTTTTTATAATTTTTTATAATTTTTTATAATTTTTTATAATTTTTATAATTATTTTTGTTTTAAAATAATTATAAGAATTGTTATAGGATAAAAAAAATTTTATAGATTATAATAATCTGTAAACAAATAAACAAATAAACAAATAAACAAATAAACAAATAAACAAATAAAGTAAATTACTTAGTTTTCTTGGATTTTTTTGATTGTGTTTCAACTTTATCAGTTTTATTAGGCAATTTTAAAAAGTCATTATATGCAATTTTTAATTCTTCAAGTTCTGCTATCCACATTTCTTCTAATGTTTGCGCCTTAATAGTTTCTAACTCATATTCCTTTTGTTCATGTTCTTTCATTAATTTTTCAACATTTTCCTTGCTTACTGAATCCATTGGCATTTTAATCAAATAATTAAAGTCGCCATTTTCCCCTAAATCAAATTTTAAATTTGTTAAGATTGTAGCGATCTCTTCCTTAGACTTTTTCCTCAAGTCAATAGTATTGTCTAAATTATATTGAATAAAACGCGCTTTTGAGGTTAATGTTTTAAGTTCTTTGTCAAGCTTTACAATAATATATGCTTTGCGTTGTGCATAATAGTCATATCTAATAGCATAATAAGCATCAATAATTTCATAAACAGTTTGATATTTGCGCAATTGCTCTTTTTCATTAAATAAATGCATATTTGTAGTAGATTGAATGCAATAAAGTTTCAAATATTTTTCAATACCTTCAATATTATAGTCATGCTTTTCTAGCAACAATTTACTCATTACTCCCGGATAAAATGTAATTTCAAATTCAACATTTAAATCAGTTGACATGTCCCTAAAATCTTTAATTACTTCTTCTTTGGTTCCTGTTTTAACACTTCCTGTTCCAGTGTTATTATTGAGTCGCTGTTCTAAAAATTCCTTATAGTCTTGCGTCCATGTTCCAATAGGAAGCTCAGTAACGCGAATTTTATCATTACCGAGTATTTCATAGCACCCTTTAATAACATATTTAGTAGCTTGGTCGTCACATGGATAAATATTCCCTTTAAATCCTTGATAATAGGGGTCAATTAATAATGTCTCAATATTTGCATTCTTAAGTTTGCCCACTAAATAATCAATAATTTGAATAGGATTATAACACATAATATCTGTGCTAAATCCTGTTCCAATTCCTTTTGCACCATTTACAAGGACTATTGGAATGATTGGAACATAATAAATTGGTTCAACATACACTCCATCATCTTCGTTATATTTAAGAACATAATCATCTAATTCGGGAAATAGTTTCCTAGTAATTGGATTCAAATATGTATAAATATACCTTTCGGATGCTGCATCCCTACCCGCACCCATTAAACGTGTTCCAAACTGACCACATGGCATAAATAAATTAATGTTGTTTGAACCAACATAATTTTGTGCCAATCCAATAATAGCACCATTTAAGCTGGCTTCACCGTGATGATAACAAGAATGTTCCGAAACGTAACCACTAAATTGTGCTACTTTCATTTCCGAAGTTAAATTTTTCTTGAATGCGGCAAACAAGATTTTTCGCAAACTGATTTTTAGTCCATCACATATATTTGGAATTGAACGATCATTATCGTATTTTGAAAAATGTATCATGTCATTATTAATAAATTCTTCATATGTTACTTCTTGGTTAGAAGTATTTAAATACACATGTCGGTCATAATGTGAAAGCCAATTTTTGCGATCATCTGCACGTTTTTTATTAAATACCATATCAATTGTTTGTCTTGAAGTTTCAGTACTCTTAAAATTTACAATCTTTTTCTTTGTAAAGTATTCTTTGAATTCTTTGCTTGTACTTGTACCCAAACCCTTATAATATTTAATAGACCACTTATTACTATCTTGCAGACCACTCTCTTTCCAATTCATATATTCACCATTATTATAAAATTCAAGTGTTTCTTTGCCTTTTGTTGCCTTTAAAATAGGAGTATTCATGTACCCAATAAAATTGGGTATTTGAATTAGTGACTTCCATTCACTATCAATCATATTAATACCAAGACCTTTAATATGGCTTCCATCTAAATCTTGATCTGTCATAAATAATAATTTTCCATAGCGTAATTTAGTCTTAACATCATCAATAGAATACTCTTTACCGTGTTCTAAACCAAGAATTTGCTTAATTTCATTAATTTCTTTATTTTCCGAAATTTTGCTAATGTTTTCACCGCGAATATTAAACATTTTACCTTTCATAGGATAAACGCCAATAATATTGCGGTCTTCGCGAGATAGTCCAGAAATAATACCTGATTTTGCTGAATCTCCTTCGCATAAGATTAATATGCATTCATTAGATTTAGCTGTTCCTGCATAATTTGCATCTACAAGTTTAGGAATATTACGAATAGTTTTACACTTTGTTCCATCTGTTTTTTTGGCCGCTTTATTTTCTTTTACTTCCGTTAAACTACAAGCAACCGACATAACACCCATTTTTGCCAGTTTTTCAATAAACTTTGAGCTAACTTCGCAAGACGAACCAAAATTTGAAATGGCAGTGTTTAAATAGTCTTTTGTCTGGCTATCAAATGCAGGATTTTCAATGGTGCAATTTACAAATATCATAAGTTGTTCTTTAATCGATGCGGGTTTAACTTCAATGTGTTTTTTTTCTTTAATATAAAGTGTTAGTTTTTTTACTAATTGTCCAACAATATATTCCACGTGCTTTCCACCCTTAGAGGTATGAATACCATTTACAAAACTGACTTGTGTAAATTCTTCATTTGGGGCTAGGCAAACAGTATATTCCCATCGTTCATTTGCTTTCTCGTACAAACGTATATGTTCGCTTTTGCAACCAATATAAAGATTGGCATAACTTTCAAAATCTTTGACATCTGGATCTAGTTTAAGCGTGTTATACTTGACTTTAACAGATTTATCCGTAACAGCAGCAATATCAAAAATTCGCCGAATTAATAATGCTTTAAAATCACTGTCAAAATTGCCTTCTGTTAAACCAAGTCGTTTAAAATCTGGCTTAAAACTAACAGTTGTATAAGGTTTGCCTTTACATTTAGTGATTGTTGGTTTTTCAATAATATCTAAATTATTTTTGAATTCTTGAACATATTTTTGACCAGTTTTAGCATCTAGTGTTTCAATTTTGCCCCACGTCGACCATATTAAAACTAATTTGAATCCAAATCCGTTTTTTCCTCCAACTACTTTTTTCTCGGTTTTATCATAATTAGTAGAAGTCCTCATATGTGCAAAAATTAGTTCTGGAATCCATACACCATATTCAGAATGAATGGAAACATCAATACCATTACCGTCATTTGTTAATGTAATAATTCCGTCATCGCCAATAGTGATTGCTATGTTTGTTACCGGATAATTTACTTCATTAGGCTGACTAGTAGCAATTAATTGTTCCATTCTTAGCACATGATCACGACAATTAACAATAGCTTCGTCAAATAGTTTATATAGTCCCGGAATGAAACTAATATTTTTTTCTACAATTTTCTTATTTACTTCATCGTAAATATACATATTTGACATTATTTGTTCAATAGAACCAATATAAGTATCTGGATTGTCTAATACATGCTCTTTGTCTGTTTTTTTTTGATATTTTTTATCTATATTTGCGTTAGATGTCATAATGCAGTAATAATAATATTATTAGTAATAAATACTATTTATATGCTTTATCAATTTTATTTATTAAAATTGTAGCATTTATAGCATTTATAGCATTTATAGCATTTATAGCATTTATAGCATTTATAGCATTTATAGCATTTATAGCATTTATAGCATTTATAGCATTTATAGCATTTATAGAATTATTTACGATATATTAGATTAATTTTTTTTAATACTATATACAAATACTAATAATGTCTACTTGCTTTCCATTAAATAGTAGTTATAGTGAAATTAGTAATAATAAATATATTTTCAATAATAATTATACTACTAATATTTCATATGGATTATATGATACTTCAAATAATCTAAACTATATTATTAGAAATGTTAGTAAAAAGTATCCACTAACATTTTATGATAGTTCTGTTAATAGTCTTAATAGTAGTGTATCAAATATAGTAACGTTTGAGCCTTTAAATAAAAATGTACCCATAATAATTTATGTATCAAAAGGACAAGATTATAGTTTTAATAATAATGACTTTTTTAGATTTTATGACAGCTCATTTCAGCTTTTAAATATTAACCATTCAAGAAAAATAACATATGACAGTTCGCTAACTGATGTGCATAGTAATTTTTATTTTATGAATAAACAGCGCTACAAATTTATTGCAACAACTGATTTTTGCTCTAATCAACCTTTTAGAATTTATGGAAATTCACCATTAGCTATTGATAATAGTCTAAATCAGGTTGGTACTAGTTTTGAAATTACTATACCATACAATGCTGATAATAGCATTAATAAACTGTTTTATACTGATATTGACACAAACAACACAAATGATGTTTGTGGTAATTTATTCATTTTGAGAGATGCTAGCTATAGTTATTATTATGGTGATATAAGTTTTTCAATTACTAATTATAGAGATGTAAGTAGAACTTACATATCACTAAAATCTTATAATTTTGGCTATTCAACAATTTCCGGTTATGGAAATATTTCTATTAGTAATAATAATCTATTTAATTATTCAGATTCTTGTCGCTATATTACTCTAGGATATACAATAGCTTCTTATGAGTTGTTAAATAAAATTAGTGCAATTGATTTATCTATTGTTAATACTAGTTTAAAGATTGGTTTTAATAAAAATAGACATTTAAGCAATTCAACTTTTAATTATGATTTAAGCTATGGACTAACAATTAAAGATTATATTATTATTGATATATCTAAAAATTATCCATTAAGATTACTCAACAGAGAGAGCAGCAATAACATTTACATAGATGAGACATATCAAGTTAATAGATTGGGAATTGACAATTATAGTATTAATGGTATTAATACAAAATTTTATTATGGCTCTCTAAAAATAAAAGTTGTTAGTGCTTTTACATTACCAGTAAACGTGCAATTTCTGTCAATTTCAAATAATAATATAGATTCTTCGTATATAGCAACATTTATATATGATATTTCTAGTGCGCCATCAGTACAAAACCATATTGTGTATGATTTTTCAAACAATTCAAGGTCTTATTATGATTTTTCTAATACTAATTTACAACTAAGAAATCAATATGGTATTTTATACAATGAAAATAGTTATAGTGATGCAAGTAATATATTCAAATTAAATTTGAATACTGACTACACAGAGCTGTCTTATTATTCTAGAGACAAATTGTCTCATGTGTTAACACAATTTGTTTCAATAACACCATCAATAGATTTAATTAATAATGAATTAAGTAACAATTTTATAAACAAACCTTTTTATATTTACTATAATGTTATAGATTATGAAAATAATTCTATTCAAAACATTAGAATAATAAATCTTAATGCGGGTCCTATTATTGAAATAAGTAATAATTATAATAATAATAGCTTTAATAATAGTATTTTTAATTTTAATATTAACACCAATTCTAATGCTTCTAGTTATAATTTTTATGATGACATTAAAGTTTATATTTATGATAAAAGTAAAAATAAAATTTTTATTCCTTTTGAAATAACACTTAGTGGGAGTTATATTAGCAATACAAATACAAGAAGTCGTAGTATAATTAGTAAAGTTTATAATTATGATACAACATTAAATAATAGACAAAATAATATACAAAATAACTATTATTCAACATTTAACACTAATATTAACTTTGTGACCGACTTAAATATGATCGAGCTTACAAATATAGATTTTTCATCTATTACTACTAATAATATTAATACTAGTTTACTTAATACAATTGATACAATTAATACAATTACTTCTGTTAAACTTATTTCATATTACAATAATAGTGTGCCAATAAATATAACTGATTCTAGTAAAAATTTTATTAATAAAATCATATTTAAAAAGTCCGGTATTATAACCGGATTTGTAATAAATAATAGTTTTGATGCTTCTTTTATAATCTATAATTTTAATTTATACACATCTGGAACTTATAAAATAGATGTTTCACTGGGTCTAAATCCTACTAAGTTTTTTTTTTACGCATATGACACTTCGTTGAATACAATTAGTATAAGTGGCAATTTTGTTAAACCTAAATTTTTCATAGAACCACTAAGCGGAAGCACCGCCTCTACACAATATATTGATTTATCATATATTGGCAATTATGATTTGGCTATTACTACAAAAAGTTTAAACACTAATGATTATTATTGGAAGACATATGGTTCTAAATTTTTTGATGTGTCTATACAAAATATTACAAAAACATATACTATAAGAGTAGGAGATACATCATCACCTAGTTTAACTTTTTACGATATTAGTGGTAGAATATTAACAAATCTTAACTATTTTAAATTATTGTTTCCTATAACAAGAACATTTAATTTATTGGAAGATATATGTTTTGCTAGATTGTCTAATTTCATTACTAGAAGCAATGAATACGTAGAAAACAAACCTGTATTATTATATGATGATAATTCTATATATGATTTATGTAAAAATGATTTAAGTTATAGTTATACTACATCCCCCAATATAACTTTTCGTTCTATTCCAAATGACCTTAGTATAAATAATTCTAGTATTAGTGATGCCAGTTGTATTATAAATTATAGGCTACGAGATTTGTGCTACAATTATTCGACAGGTATTTCATTAGAATTAAACTTTATAAATATACCAGATATTAGATTGACTGGACAATCTATAGTAACACTTAATTATGTTAATAATCTAAGTTATAGTGACACGGGATTAACATTTATTACTCCTCCTTCAATTTACACTCCTACTTATATTTATAGTAAAACTACTTTAGTTACTTATTTAACTGAAGTCAGTAATCTTATAATTAATACTTCAACATACAGTATAACTGGAACTAGCGATATATGTTTTTCTAGGCTTGGAAATTATTATTTTAAATATACTATTCTAAAAACTGGTTCTCCTAACATAGTAAGTCTGCTACGTTTGATTAAAATAGTAGATACTTCAAGTCCGACTATTAATTTTCCAACTATAGATTTTACTATTGATGGTTCATTTGGTAAAGGTCGTCTACCAACCAATTATACTAGTATAAAAAATATTCGGAATAATAACTATTCAATTGATAATAGTGCTACTAAATATATTGATTTAAGTTTTACTGTAAATACATATTTTGATGATTTAAGCAGTGTATTATACAATTTTGATTTATGTGATAATTATTTTAATACTAGTGATTTGTCATTTACATTAAGTGTATTTAATAATAGCACTAGTTTTGTTTTTTCAGATATTAGTAATTATTGTGACACTAGTGGACGGTTAAATAAAGTAACCTATCCATTTCGCAATGATATTAGCAATATCAATTATTTAATTCCAATAACGTTTAAATATACTTTAATAGATGGGTGCAACAATAGTTTTGTATTTAATAGAATAGTAAACATAAGAGATGACACTGACCCTTCTATTAATTTTAATTTTACTAATTGTTATAATAACATAAACTATAATTATAGAGATTATAGCTATGTTCAATTTACTAATTCTAATATAGATTTTTCATATGTAGCGTTTAATTATACAAAACCACAAACTGACTATTATAAATTCGATTTTAATGCAGAAATTAATTCAATAATACGCGATTATACTATTAGTGATAATTTTGGAACTATTGAAAAAACTCCTAAAAATGTAACTATAACAGTACGTGATTCTAGTTTGCTTCCAAATGATAATAAAATAATAAACATAGATAGTCCAACAAATGATAATTCTATTAATGCACTTTTTTCAAAAATAAATACTAGTTTTAAGCTGTACTATGACATAAGTGATAACCAAAATAACCATACACAAGTTATAAGAAACGTTAATATTGTGGATGCTATTGGCGATCCAAGTAATAATTTTGATTTTAGTTATAAAGGTGCTATTAATCCATTAAATATTAGTTTTGGCGTTACAAGCTTAACTATGAAAGAAGGTATAGATATTTCTGTAAATCATTTTCGTCTTACTAATAGTGATATAAGCTATGATATAAGTTATAGATTTGTTAATATTAATAATACTCCAAGTCTTTATATTAATTCAATAAGCGGAAACGGTATGTATGATCCATCTGCGCTAATATATAATTTGGGTCCATTTAATTCATTAGGACTACAAGCCCGTGAGTTTAGTCATAATATTCTATATTATCCGATTAGATCAAATAGGTCAACCACAAATATTACTAATTATAAAATTTTAACTGTAATACTAAAAAATGTTGGTCCTATTATATCTTTCGGTGCAAGCAACGAAATAATTCAACAAAGTTACACTCAAATAAGTGATTCTGCTTTTATTTTTGGTGTTACAAGTTTTAGCAAATATGATGAGTTTTATTACTATCGTTACAAACAAACTATAAGCTATAGTGGAACAAATTTCAAAGTTATTTTAGACAGCTCATTGAATGTAAACGACCCATCTAGTGGAACTTATAAAATAATTTATTACTCAAAGGATAGCAATAATGTAGATATTAGTAGCATTCGCACATTAATAGTTAGGGATAGTCAAGCACCAATTATTAGAACTATTTGCGGAGATAATATATATGAAACATCAAACAATGTTTGGACGTTAGACATGGACTCTGTATATATTGAATATGGTGCTTTAGTTTATGATAGTGCTACAAAAAAGTCCAGCTATTTTAATAATCAAACTTCTTCAAGTACAACACTAGAGATTAGTGGTAGTTTATATAATCCATACAAACTAATTGATGGAATCAAGTATTCTATTAGTTATAGAAAAATAACACCAACTACAATTGAGACAATAAGTTATAATTTAATTAGTACCGCAAATCCAGATATTTGTTATCAAGTAATATACAGTATTTATGATTTATGTGACAATGAAATAAGCACTAATAGAATACTAAGTATACTTAGAAATTATCGTCCTTTACTTTATCCATATATTGAAATAGATATAACCACACTACAATCTAGTTCAAAATATTATTATTATTTATTAAAAGACTTGAGTAATATTGACATCTCTTTAACAAGAGTAAATAAATTTATTCCAAGTAATGGCATTCTAGATATTAGTTATGACTTAAGTTTGTCATTTGTTAATAACAACACTAAAATTATTACTTGCGAAGCTATAAAGCCGATTGTTTTTAATAAAATAATGAACTCAAATTATATACGATTTAGGTTACATGCAAAATCATATGATCGTTCTAGAAATTCATATGATACTAGTATTAATCCAACTATTAGTACTTATGTTGATTATTCTATAAATAGTCTAAAAGTTTTCAATTCTACAATAGATTATCAAGTAATAACTTTCTATGCTATTGATAATTGTCAAAATATATTAACTCAACAACAAAATAGTGTTACTTTTTATTTAAAAATTATTCATACAAAGCCTTATAAAGTAAAAAAATTAATTAATATAAATTTTACTGATCCAAACAGGCTTGAATATCCTCTATTGTCTAGCTTAGCAATTAGTAGATTAATTTCTGATATTAATTATTTTGATAGTTATGAAAACAGTTATTTAAATTATATAAATTATTATAAAAAAGTACGCGCACTTAATTCTGATACTTCAAACATAGTTTTGATAGACCCCGGAATAAATATTGATGATATTGTAGATGGAAGTGTAAATTATATTAATGGACTATTTGAACCTAGTAATAATACTTATGTTGTTAGTGATATTAGCCTTACATATTTTAAAGCGCCTTCATATATTGATGTATCCAATGTTTTAACACTTTCTGGAGAATACATTCAAAACTATAATATAAAAGATAAAATAGGCAATATTCTTGATGTTTCAAGAATAATTATTGTTAAATCATTTAAACCTGTTATAAGATTAAATTACCAAAAAGACTACAATGGTAATGACTATGTAAGCTATTTGTCTCAAAAATATGAAAAATATATAGAAAAAAATGGGTATGTGAGAGATTTTAGTGACATTGATATTTGTTTTACTAAAGTTAATATTGATTATACTAATTTAAATGAAAACAATGATGGTTCATATATAGTGGTCTATAGCGTAACAAATAGTTCTAATATTCAAGGTACAGCAAAAAGAAATGTTGAAGTATATAGTCCTATTGTATTAGAAAAAAACGTTGAAATTAACTTTGTAAATTTGCTAACAAATACGTCAAATTTTAATAGCAATTCAAAATTTAGTTTAGGCAATGGTATATACAAGTTTGACGTTTCCACAAATTATGCTTTTAAATTAGTAACGCGTGATTTTGATAGTAGCATGACAATATATGATGTAAGTAATTTAATAAATCTAACAAGCGATACTTCGCATATTGTAAACGGTGAAACATACTATTATGGAAGCAATGTTATTTTAACAATAAGTGGCAATTTTGAGAGATGTTCGCTCAAATTTTATCCTAATACTAGTAGTGCAATTGCAAATCCATTTAAAAGTTATTTAAAAAACAATGAGTTTCGCTATTTTTTTATATATGATAATGCAAATTATTTCATAAATTTACAAAGCTATTATAATAATTTGAGAGATGTTACCAATGTTATTGATAGTTCTAATTCATTTATAGTGGATGTGAGTAATTTGAATAAAACTGTTTCAAGTTTGCCCCCCTTTTTTACTATAAATGGTTTAAAACAAGATTTACACTTAACATATGGTGTTTATAGATTTCAACAAACCACATTTAAAAATTTTTATAATGCAATCAAATTTTCTATTACACCCGACGGAACACATAATGGTGGAATAGAATATACTAAAACAGTTTTTACACAAAATTTGCCAGGTGTATCAAGACCGTTGTTATCAAGCTATAATACTTCTAGTATATATACTCAAATTAGCATTAACGCAACTACACCTACAATATTATATTATTATTCTGAAAAGTTTAAAAACATGGGAGGCAAAATTGTTGTTAAAAACAATATTGTATTTTTAAAAAATGTGACCATTTTAAATAGTTTTATTCTTACCAATCAGACTAGAATATTATTTAATGATTCTGGTAATTTTTTAAATATAAGTAATGAAATAATGAAAAACAGAGTCGTCTTAAATCAACGTTTTGATGCTTCTGCAAATAGTGTAACTGTAAACACCATTAGCAATATAAATATATGTTGTGTCACACAACAAAATCTACGATATAATATATTGTATGACTTAAATCAACATCCAAATAGATTGGTTTTTCAAAAATATAATGAAATGTCTAATAATAATATTAAAATTGGCGCCAGCCCCTATTATTTATTGGATGTATCAAATAATAATTCAAGTTTTAATGCTAACTATAATAGTTATATTACATATTTTAATAGCATTTATGAATCATCTTTTGCTCTTATAAAAAACCCAAGTTTAAGTGATTATGATAGAAGTTTGAAAAATGTATTTTACAACAGTGCTATTTATAATAGCACTTACACTATTAATACAAATAGTAATACAAGCATTACTAGTGCTAACGGTGAAACCAGTGTTAATCTACTAAATAATGAAATATTTAATTATATTAATTTTTTTAAAAGAAACAATGTTATACCATCAAAAGTGTTGGTAAAAGATTTTAGTTATAGTATTAGTGAATTTTTATTTGCTAGACCAAGTGCATTACTAAATTTGGGCTCTTCAAATATTTATAATTATAGTTCTACAAACACTTCTTATTTATTAGCACCACGAATAAAAGCAACAAACATTATTGATAATTATGTTATGTTTGCGTTAGATGTAGACTATGCTAATTTACACTTTCAAAATTTTGAAGTTCTATTATATAGTTCACGCTTTACATCTTTTCCAAATCCATTAACTTCTATTAGCATGGACAGGTTATTTTTTTATAATGGCTCGCTTGTTATTGCAAATAATATGTTATATTCTAATGATGTAAGTGGATTTTATGATGGTTCAAGCATTTTTAATAAAATTTATCCAAATGTGAATGAAACTGAAAATGAAACTGAAAATGAAACTTTGACCAATAGAGAGACTACTATTCAAAATATGATTTTCTTGAATATAATAGACGCCAGTTTAACTAGCTCTATTTGTGGTTTAACAAAGCAAAATATATATAATAATATGTATTTAGATGAAAGCAACAATTTTATTTTTCACAAATATAATGAGCATACTATTGTAAATTATCAAGTTAACGATTCCAATCTAACATTGGCAAAAACATTGAGAGAAAACTCTAATAATGACTACTATTTATTAGATGTATGTTCAAATAGTTTTTACAATAGTTTTAATAATGATGGATTAACAGTTGACGCATTAGAAAGTTTAGTATATAATACAAACTATAGTATAGCAATATCATATAAAATATATGATGAAGTGGATGTAAGCATCAATTTTAATATGTTGGCTTCACTCTACATCTTACCAATGTATCTTAATAATATTCCAATATATAGAAGAATAAATAATGTTTATAGCACAGAGTACAACTATAATACTGGCTCATATATTATAACTAATGATGGAATTATTAGTAATGTAAGTATTAATGCTATTAGTAGTTCTATATATGGAAACTATAACACTAGCTCCTCTAACTATAGCTCCTCTAATTCTAACTCAAAGACAATACTAAATGGTTTACACAGCAACAGTTACTTGATTGATTTAAATGACTATTTTGATGTTAATCTAGTTGCTAATCGTTTTCAATCAGCATCAACAGATTTTACCACAAACAATATTAATCCAAAAAATTTGATTTATACACTAGTTGATTTAAGTTATATTAACAAATTTTCTTTAATAAATAGCGAGACATCTTATAACATTGTTTATGATAAAGTGAACATAACAATATTAAATAACATGCAAATAAAAGTGTTTTGCTTACATTTTAAATTTGTCTACTTGTTTACTATTTTAAATAGAATATGGAATAAAAGATATGGTCCAGCAAGTATTCCTTATAATATGACTGATAATATACAAATATATTCAGATTTTTATAAAGATTATAATTTTACAAATACTTCGTTTAATAGTACTTTAAACACTTCAGGTATAACTCTTTTATATAGAGAGCTAATAGATAGCACAATAGGCTATCTAACTATTTACAATGATTTAATTGCAAATTTTGATTTATATATAAAAATTGTAATTGTCATAAATCCAATTTACAGTACTTATAAATTTAACACAACTATATTAGATCAATTAGTGGAAGACATTAATAAACTTGTAGAAAATGTTGATACTATTATTTTAAGTGAAGTAAGCAAGTTGCAAGCTAGTTTGTTATTGTCGGATACAACTATTTTTAGTGAGTATAATGATATAAATAATATAGAATATACTTTGTCCAGTTTTTTTATGTTATATAATATAAGTCAAATAAGTATTTCTAGGTGGAATCCAACTTTTAATGCTGATTTTAATATTAAGGTAGTTAATTATCCTATTTTTACCAACATGTTTGATATAACTAATTTAAATCCAACCATCTTTTTGACTAATTTTAAATATAACTTGAATTCTCTAATTGAATATTTTAATGAAGTAATTACTGAAAACAGCAACGGAGGATTACAAGTATCAATTAATAATAATAGTAATATAGATTTGCAATTAGCTAGTGTGACCAATTTTACCCAATTTATTGAAAAAATTAACTCACTTTTAAATCACTTAGCTCCGTTAATATATAACTATAATGCATTTGAAGTAGATTCAAACAATATTAGGTATATTAATAATAATTTTGAACTCACAGGTTCGAAAATATTAATAAATAGTAATTTATCGAATAACATTAATATTAAGTTTAATATACAATATAAGTCTTACTTTTTTAGCTATATTGACATTTCAACTATTGATTTAGATATTATTATACCAGATTTAACTCCTCCAACATTAACATTTAAAAATAATGATTTTAGTTTTAATCAAAATGACATGATTGATAGCTCTATTAATAGTGTAATCACAAACTTAATACGTGATGTAAGTTATATTGATATAAATCAAAGTTACGATTTAAGTATTAATAATACTTATTATAGTTATTATACAGACGTAACAAACGTCATTTCCTCTAATAATATACAAAATGCTTTAGTTTCTGTTGACCTGCCGTCAACGAATTTGGACTTTGGAACAAATATATCACTGTTTATTGATATTTTGTACACTGTAAAAGATAATGCAAATAATATTAATACTATTATTCGTAAATTAATTATTAATAAGTCTGACGATGGTCCGAAATTTTATTATTTTAATAATAGAAGTGTTTATGAAAAATTAAGCAGACTAAATCCTGCACATAAACTTACAATAGATGAAAATATAAATATTGAGAAATTTAAAGCTGAACTTACAAATTTTATAGTAATAATTGACCCACGATTGGCATTATCCGCTAGTTATTTGACTAGTACATCTATTGATGTCGGTGAATTTAATTCTTTTTATAGTAGGTCAGTAGTAGATATTAGTGCTATTAACATTTTTGATTTGTCAAATAGCACTATTAAATATGCTAGTTATGATGTAACTAATAACAAATTTATAAATTCTAGTGGACAAGAATTGGCTAATAGCAGCAATATTATTTTAAAGGCTGGAAGTTATAATTTGATTTATATAAGCAAAAAGAGTTCAATAACAAATCGTAGTAATAGTGAAAGCAGAATATTAACAATAAAAGAAATTATAGAAAAAAAACAAACACCAATACATTGCTGTTATCCTTTTGTTGAATATAAACCAATACAAGATAATTATAAATTGGGTTCTCAAAACTCAACTGTTATGAAACGTGCGAAATTTATTATTAATAAAAATAGGTAAAATATAATATTTAAAAAAGGATTTAAAGCGTTGAAAATAATATTTAAAATTGATAATTTTAATTCTTATTATTAATACTATTAATAATAAGAATATTAATAAAACTATTATGAATTTTTCTAAGAATGAAATTAAAGTATATAATAATAGCGAACTAATATTATATCAACAAGTTAATTTAGAATTATTGCTTTCTGAGTTAGCAGAAATTAAAAGTTTATTAACTTTATTTTATAAACATGAAACGCAATCCAAATTGCATAGCAAACAAAAATTATATGAAAAATACGAGACAAAATTAACAGAAAAAATTAATAATATTAAACGATTAGTGAAAAACACCAAAATTAGGTTAAATAATAATATTAATAAATGTATGGATAAGGCTAAATAAGGCTAAATAAGGCTAAATAAGGCTAAATAAGGCTAAATAAGGCTAAATAAGGCTAAATAAGGCTAAATAAGGCTAAATAAGACCAAAATTTATATATAATACTCTATATCATTGGTTCAAGACTATCTATATTAAAAAGTGCGCTAGTATTATTTATATTTTTTTTGGCAATTTGATATTTTTCAAATAATTGATTTTTCAATACATTTTGAGGAGTGTGTTTATGTACTATGCGAGCTATCATTTTATATAACTTGAAGTCTGGATATCTCTCTGTACCGTCGTTTTTATACAATATATTTTTGTTTTTATCATCATAAACCCATTCAATTATTATTTTTTTAATAGAAGATTTTAACTTCTTTACATTTTCTAAATCTTCAATAAAATAATCAAACAAACTACAACCCAATCTACATAAGTCAAAGCTATAATTGGGGTCAATGCGAGCCTTGTTTTCATTAAAATAGGGTTCACAATTATATTGTGTACTTGCATCACCGTCTTCAGAATAACTATCACTACATATAAATTTATTTTTGAATTTATAAATTGCTCTACCAAAGTCGATTATTTTGTATATTTTACCAAATGTTGGTACTTTATAATGAATGTTATTGTATTTATAATATAAATATTTTTTTTCTGTAAATATATAGACTATGTTATTAGTATGTAAATCATTATGAGTAAAATGAAATACTTTTTGATATGTTATTAGTGTAAATAATATTTGTAAAACTATAGATTCCCATTCTGCATCGTTTATTTTTTTACTTAAAATATATGAATCCAGCGTATCTTGGCAACATTCTAATACAATCATTTTAACTGGAAATTGTTTAATGATGCAATTAACTTCGTCACACTCAGAACTATTTGTAGTGTTTGTATCGCTATTAGTGCTATTACTATTTGAAGATAATGTTTCATTACTATTACTATTAGTTTTACTGCTTGAACGTGTATTAGATGATCTTGATGAGCAAGTTAAACCAGAATTATTTGTTTCATTTACACTTGTATTAATATTACTTGATTTATGTGAATGTTTTTCTATAATATTGAGATTTTCATATGTTAAATTGCAATCATTTAATAGTTTGTCTTCTTTATCTTCTACATCTTCTACATCTTCTACATCTTCTACATGTTCAACGCTTTCATCAATATTAATACTTTCGTCGATGTTAATACTTTCGTCAATGTTAATACTTTCATCAATGTTAATGCTTTCGTTTGTCTTCTTTAAATCTAAAGATTTAACATTTTGTTCTAATATTTCATCTTTGTCAATAATACATATGTCTAACGCTTCTTCAGTTATAGGATTAGATATGTTTAATAATAATGTTTTCTTATTTTTTTTTGTATTATTAAAAAAAAATCTAACTTTTTCATTTTCTTCTAAAAAGAAGAGAGAATTTCTATGGTTATGAAAATGATCAGATTCAGCTAAATATTCAATATCTTCTGACACATCTAATTTATATTTGTTTTTTACTCCTAAAAATCCACCATAATAATCTAGTCCGTTATAAAAATTGTGATAATTTAGTAAACAACTAGATAAAAATGAAAAAAATCCATCGATGTATGCAGAATTATTTGGATCAAAAATCTTTTTATATTTTATGCTATAGTCTTCGCCATTATTCTCTATTGTCTTAGATTTGGTTTCATTATATTGGGGTAATTTTAATATATTATAACTATCATCATATTTTCCAAGCATGTATTTAATTGGATCAATTAGAGGACTAAATTTAACATAAATTCTTTTATAAAATTTATTATTACAACTATCTAACACTGTTCCTAAAAATTTATTATAACTTTCTTTTTCCAAAATATTTTCGAGTTTATATTTGTTATTTAAATTTATTGAATTGTAATTAGTGTTATTTAAATCAAAATAATGATCATATAATGGTATATAATTTTGAATACTCTCTAAATCTAAATATTCTTCTTTATTAATTGTTTCAAAGAGTTGTTTGTTATTATTTTTTCTGTAATTAATTTCCATATAATTAATTAATTATAATAATTTTTTTAATATATAACACAATAAGTATATTTATTGGAATTAATATACTTATTATAATTAATTAGAATTAATATACTTATTAGTTTAAATATAAGTATATTAAATATACTTATAAAATAAGTATTTAGTAATGACATTAGAATTAAAAAAATTTGAAATAAAGTCTATTAGTTTTAGGCCAGATGAAAATAAAGGTCCTGTAATAGTATTAATTGGGCGACGTGATACTGGAAAATCTTATTTAGTGCGCGATTTACTTTATTATCACCAAGATATACCAATAGGAACAGTTATTAGTGGTACTGAGGCGGGTAATGGTTTTTATGCAGAACATGTTCCTAAACTATTTATTCATGATGAATATAATACAGCAATTATAGAAAATATTTTAAAGCGGCAAAAAACAGTATTAAAACAAATAAAAAAAGAAGTAGAGGTGTATAAAAAATCTAATATTGACCCTCGTGCATTTGTCATTTTGGATGATTGTTTGTATGATGGTAGTTGGACTAAAGATAAAATGATGAGATTATTGTTTATGAATGGGCGTCACTGGAAGATCATGTTGGTCATCACAATGCAATATCCTTTGGGTATTCCCCCCAATTTGCGCACGAATATTGATTATGTTTTTATATTGCGCGAGCCATACATAGCAAACCGACGGCGTATTTATGAGAATTATGCTGGTATGTTTCCTACATTTGAGAGTTTTTGCCAAGTAATGGATCAATGTACTGAAAATTATGAATGTTTAGTAATTAACAATAATGCTAAATCAAATAAGTTGCATGACCAAATTTTTTGGTATAAAGCTGATCACCATAAAACATTCAAATTGGGGTCAAAAGAGTTTTGGGAAATTAGTAAAAATTTAGACTCAGATAATGAAGAAGAAATGTATGATCCAAACATAAGAGATAAGAAAAAAGGTCCCAAAATTAATGTGCGGAAAACTAAATGGTAATGTTTTTTAGTTTTTTAGTTTTTTAGTTTTTTAGTTTAATTAATTTATTATTATATATAAATGTATAATAGTGGTTGGAGAGTTGGGCTCCCTGGTTACCGACAAACTCAGGTTACCATAGATCGAAAATATGATAGAATTACAGGAAGGGAGCTTACACAATATGAAGCTGAATGTGCCGAACGTATCAGAAGTTTGGAAGAAAATATCACGCAATTAAGGCAAGAGCTTACTATTTTAAATGAGCGAGTTGTGGAAGCCGAGAGCATTGTCAGCGAAATAAGGCGGGCTTCGTCTTCATCTCATACTAACAATCCATATCCAAAAACAAAAACTACTTTAAAATCTCTTAATACAGAGCTTGCTAATTTTTGTGCTTTCTATAAATTAAAAATTGACTTTCCAAATGAATTTTTATGTCCTATTACGCGAGAAATTATGATTGATCCAGTTACAACCTCATGAGGACATACATATGAATGGAGTGCTATTGCAGAATGGTTTAAAAAAGGAAATAATAAAGACCCAGCAACAAATAAGGTATTAAATAATAACATATTGTATCCAAACCACGCACTTCGCTCATTAATCGGCAATTTTATTCCTACTTGTAAGCTTATTATAACAGAGCTTCGTAAAAAAGAAGGTCTTAAAAAAACACAAGGGTCTATAAGAATGCGTTCCGCACCGGCAGAATACGGCACACGTTCAAGGTTATCTACTAAAACCAGAACAAAATCCAAATCTAAAGCCAAATCTAAAGCCAAGTCCAAAGCTAAAGCCCGTTCCAAATCTATAACATCATCTAGAGCTGATATGCCATCTTCATCAAGCTTCATTCAAGAACTTGACGCGCGATGAAAAAAAATCTAAAAAATAGATTCAAGTAAACTACTTTAATAAATAATGCCTTCTATTACGTTACAGCACATTAAATATAAAAAAACCACATATTATTATATGTGGGCAACTTATAATTATGCTAATTTTCCAACTGTTTATGTAACTATTAGTGGGTCAATTGAGAGTCCAAACGATTTTACACACTTTATAGAACAATGGCTACAATTATTTAAGAATGGTACAGACTATAATTTATATTTCAATACTGTTAATTGCGGTTACATAAATATAAAATATGCTATTTTAATGGCATATAAGATTAGACAATTTAAAAAAAACAAATATAGCAATTTACAATTTAGCAAAATTTTAGTTGCAAACAAATCAATATTAATTTTATTGCGTCTAATTTTTTATATTGAGACACCATTGGCTCCTGTTGAAGTATATTACGAGAAAAATAATACTATAGTTTGTGAATATTTTCAGTAATGTTAAAATTGTATTATATTTTATTATATATATATAATAAAATATGTCTAGAGTTGGTTCTAGACTTGGTTCTAGGCTTGGTTCTATATTTAGACTTGGTTCTAGAGTTGGTTCTGATCCCATTACTATTGATTTTTTCACTTCAGACTCTTCTTATAAAGATTTTGTAGAAGGTGTAATACCACAAATTCATTTAATTAGAAATTCAGTAATAAAAAACCCCGAGTTTATTAAGTTAATTAGAGAACTAACAATGCAAGAAATGTATAAAGAAATAGACAAAATATTAAAGTTCATAGATAAGACATATGATTTTGGAATAGCAGACGAAAATAAGATTAATCGTGAAAAAATAGCCAAAAATTATTTTACTGTAACAAAATTTAAAATGTTTCTTAACAGAATTGAAGATGCTTGTAGTAAGATTATAGAAGTAATACAGTTTTTATATAGAGTATTAACAAACATACTAGTTGATGTTAGTAAAATTACAGATACCACTATTGCAGAATTATTACAACAAAAAGATACATTATTAATAAACTTATACTATAGGCTTAAAATAACTTTGAAAGGCAGTAATCCGGACAAATTTTTTAATATTATCAAAATTGGAAATTTAATAGATCCAAGTGTTAAATTGTCTATAGATGATTTGTCTAGTAAAAGCACACCTAAGTTACAAACTGTGGGTGGTAAATATAAATTATTTACAAAACATAGAAGACCAAAAAACTCATTATATTATAACAAAAAACATTCTTTTACTTATAATAAAAAGAATAGAAGAAATTAACATACTATTATTTAACAATTACTCAACAATTACTCAACAATTAATAGCTCGTCTTCATTAATAGTCTCTTCTTCAAGACTAGTCAGTTTTTCCTCGCGTTCTTTCTTTCGTCTTAAAATCTCTCCAATACCATGGTCATTATTATCTTGTTTACCCACAAGTACATCTTCCGCCTCAAATAGCTCTTTACGTAATTCAGCTGTAGTTGTATCGTCATTAGAACTATCTCCAAATAATAAATTCTTACCAGGAACATCCATTCTATCCGCATTAATCAAATTTCCGTCTTCGTCAATTGTTTGCATCAACTTGTTTCCCTCTTTTTCAGCTTTAGCAATATTTTCTCTAATTGCTTTTTGTTTGCTTTCTTTTACACGTTGTTTAAATTGTTCCTTTGAAATTTCATCATTTTTCTTTTTTTGTGCCATTAGCTCATTCAATTCTTTTTCTAAATATTCTACTTTGCCTGTTTTATATGCTTCTGGATGAAAAGGCATCCACATTCCAACTTGACCAACATAGACGTCATGGTTAGGATCCGACTCTCTTAGTGATTTACATTTAAATTCCGCCTCTTCTTGAGAACCAAATACTCCGCGAACTTTAATACCGCGGGTATTAGTTTGAAAATTATGTTCTACACTGTATTCTTTTTGTAATTCTTCTTCTTTAGTATCTATAAACGATTTATATTCATCTTCTAATGATGTTATAAACAAATTGTCTTTTTCTTCTTCAACGAACTCCTCCATGTCTTTTGTTAAAGCATTAAAATCCAAGCTGTATTTATATGCTAAAAAATTTAAGAATTGTGTATATTTATCAAAAGTTTTTCTAAACTCAAAAGTCTTTAAATACTTTTCAAAATAAAACAATTCTTTTTTCTTAATATGGTTTTCAGGTGAAATAAAGCTTAAACAAACATATTTTTGACCACTTATTGGTCGGTCTTCATCAAGTAAATCAACCATTTTTTCTCTTGATATATTTGAAGTTGTAGTTTCTTTAAGTTTAGAAGTTTTTCTAGTTGCCATTTATAAACTATACTATTTAATAATTTTTAAGTATTTATTTTATATAAATTAACACTAATACTTTTACTAGTTTTATTATATTAATTAAACTTTAATTAATATACTAATAATTTTTAATTATTATATTTTTTTCTTCTTTATTATTATAAACATAATGAATTTTACAATGAGTGAATTGGTAAAAAGAGCTGTAAAATATTTGGTTGAAGGTTTAATGGTTGCTATTGTGGCATTTGTTATTCCTCAAAAGCAATTGAAATTTGACGAAATTGCAATTATTGGTTTGATGGCGGCTGCAACATTTTCTATATTAGATACATTTATTCCATCTATGGGTGTTTCCGCACGTTCCGGTGCTGGTTTTGGTATTGGTGCTAATTTGGTAGGCTTTCCACGTATGGCTTAAATATAAATAATATTATAATATAATAATATAATATAATAATAATTAAAAATGGCATTTACAAGATTTTATGATGACCCTTGTAGAATTCAAAAATATTTAGAAGAAACTACAAATATAGGAAATTATAACATAAATGTTCCAGGCAACGGTTCCAAACCAGTATTGTTAAATGACCCACATATTAATATGCAAAAATGGGGCGCTAATTTATCACAAAACAAAACTGATTTAGAAAGTGAATTACATTGTTTGCATCGGAAATTAAATAGAGACACCATTAGAGAAAATAACTATGTAAATTATTTAAACACCAATTCATTATATAATCAAAATACTTACAGCACAAATAAAGAGGAAATAACAGCTCAATCGCGAGCAACTCATCCTTCGTGGATATATAGAGAAATAAATAATTTTAATAGTGAATATGCTATTCCAAATAATTTTAATTATTTGCACTTAAATCCACAAGAAAATATATGTATTCCTTTTCATAATAATATTAGTTCTCGAATTATTCAAAAAGACTATTATCAATTAAGTAATAATTTTGATATACAACGAAGAATAACAAACTAAAACTAACAAACTAAAACTAACAAACTAAAACTAACAAACTAAAACTAATTAGAGAATTTATATTAGAGAATTTATATTAAATATATTAAATATATAATAATATTTTTAATATATTATATTAAATACTATGGCAGCTTTAGCAATACCAATAGTATTATTAGGAAGTATATATATTTTATCAGAACAAGAAAAAAAAAGACACAT
>Ga0194125_10001336_pt1 | contig 41793 bp, 41 predicted proteins | sample TA2KigC250mmetaG_FD_148626 | JGI IMG/M metagenome (GOLD analysis project Ga0194125, IMG submission 148626) | Freshwater microbial communities from Lake Tanganyika, Tanzania - TA2015034 Kigoma Deep Cast 250m | ecosystem: Environmental > Aquatic > Freshwater > Lake | place: Tanzania: Lake...
TTTTCAGCTGGGCATTCATTGAGCCAAAAGTAATCGGGCTGGCAATCACCAGGGCATCTGAAGAGATCAGTTTGGGGTAAACTGTTTGCATATCGTCCTGCAGAATGCAGTGGCCATCCCTGGCGCAGGCATCACAGGCCTGGCAGGGCCTGATTTTCAGGTCATTTACTTTGATCAGTTCCACCTGCCATCCAAGATCTTCCGCTGCCCGGCAAAACTCCTTCAGCAGGGTTTCACTGTTTCCTCCTCGGCGGGGACTGGGCGCCAAAGCCAGCAGTGTTTTCATTTAATGATCACTTCCCTTTCCATCTTTGGCAAAAGCCTATTGTTTTATCGTTTTTTGTAGGGTAACATATACTAAAGTAAAAGAGAATAGTAATTTCTGGTAAACGGAGTATAACTCTTATGGCAAACAATTATTACGGGCGTTCGCCGAAAAAAAAGAAGTCAGGTTTCCGTCTGTTTCTGTTTTTGATTCTTCTGCTGGCCTTAGCCGGAGTCACTCTATTTAGCTTCAGCCAGTATCTGGCCCTCCGGTCGCTGCGCTCAGATCTAGACCGCCTCGAAGAGCAACTGAAGAATATCGAGGACGAAAACCGGATGCTCTGGGACCAGTATGACCAGGTGGTTGAAGAAAACGAAAAACTGCGCGAAGAAAATTTTATGCTGCGCTCCTCAACTGTTATCAACCATGGTAACCGCAATACCAATTTAGTGGCAATTACCATCGACGATGGCGCCGGACCGGAACTGATCGGCCGAACTCTCCGCATCTTGAAAGATAACCAGGTAACGGCCACTTTCTTCCCAATGGGTTCCTGGGTTGAGCTACACCCCGAAGTCTGGAAAGAGGCTGTGGAGGATGGCCATGAACTGGGCAACCACACTTACAGTCATGCTTTTCTGACCACAGTCTCTGATGAGCGGGTCAAAGAAGAGTTGAATCGCTGGCAGGAAGCAGTTGACAGTGCCCTTGGCTATCAGTACCAGACCTACTTTTTCAGACCGCCCGGCATGGATGGTTTCACCTCGCCCCAGGGCAGTACAGCCAAGCGCTACAAGGAGATCATTGCCAACAAGGGCATGTTTGCCGTCCTCTGGGATGTAGAGCTGGTCTATGCCCTGCGCAACGAAGCATATACAACAGCCCGGATCATCGAGCATATCCTCGCCAATGCAAAAGGCGGCAGTATCGTCCTGTTGCACTTTACTGAGAACGATATTGCCGCCCTTCCTGATATTATCAGCGGTCTGCGCCGGCGCGGCCTGGAGCCCTGTTCCTTAAGCGAACTGCTGCTGGCCGAAATGCAAACCTAAGCCGGTTATTTAAGGCTTCATCTCGTAGCTGTCTTTTAAAGCCAGAACATGCTCATTCCAGATATTAGCGAACCGGTCGTGATCAACGGCCGGTTTTTTGATCATCTGCTGTAAAAAGCTCATCTGTACTTCACTGGTGCTGGCTTTTCCATAGAGAGTAAGGGCAAATTTAGAGAAATCGCGCACCATAAAATCAAAAATCTGATCAACCAGCGCTTCTTCCAGTTCATAGATTTTGGCGTTTTCCAGAATCAGCTGTCCATAGACAACCAGGGTGAACATTTCGCCTAATGAAAGCAGAAAATCGGTATCCCGCTGCTGATCGGCATCCGGGGTGGCCCCGGCGAGGAAGCCCTTAAGCAGGTCAATCTGCTCCCTGAAAACAGCAAGGTTGGGAAGATCGTAGGAATTATAAGCTTCAGCATAATCGTGAAAACGAATCTTGCCCAAGCCCTTGGTCGGACCCTGGTCAAAGAGAAAATCGTCATTGCGGGGCTGATCCTGGCGTCCAACCGGGGCATATTCCCCGGGGCTGAAGAAGTAATTGGCCATAAACTTAACGATCAGAGCAATATTAACATGCACCGTACCTTCCAGCTTCGGCAGAGCGCGAATATCGCGAGCAGCCATTTCGAAGTAGGTGTCCCGCTCAAAGCCCTTGGCGGCGATTACGTCCCAAAGCAGGTTAATAACCTCTTCGCCCTGGGTAGTCACCTTCATTTTAACTGTCGGGTTATAGAGCAGATAGCGCCGGTCTTCCGCAGAGGCTATGCGCATGTAGTCTGAGGTACGCAGGGCAAAAAGTTTCATCGCCGTCAGGCGGGCGTAGGCATCGACAAACATCTGCTTAACATGAGGAAAATCGGTAACTTTCATCCCGTACAAGGTGCGGTTCGCGGCATGATTTAAGGCTTCGTAAAAGGCGTGGGTGCAGATTCCGATTGAGGCCCAACCGAGATTGTATTTACCCACGTTAACAGTATTAAGAGCACTGTCCCAGGCCTCCTGGCCGCGGGAGAGGATCTCATCTTCACTGATCGGATAGTCATGTAAAATAAAATCGGCAACATAGGATTGCGAGTTAACCACGTTTTTAACCAGCTCGTAATTCTTATGGCTGTAATTGGCTACAAAGAAAACGTACTCTTCACTGTCGGCAACTTTGCCGAAAGTAGAAACCATCTCGGCAATGTTGCCGTTGCCGATGTAGTATTTCTCACCGTTAGCCAGGTAGGTGCCGTCAGCTTGCGGGGTCAGGGTCATCTCCGTGGAATAAACATCGGCGCCGTGAGCCCGCTCGGAAAGACCGAAAGCAAAAACCTGTCCCTCTTTCAGGAGTCGGGCAGCCCGCTCTTTCTGCGCTTCGTTACTGCCCATCCAGATTGGTCCCAAGCCTAAGATCGATACCTGCCAGGTATACCAGTAATGTAAGCCGTAGAAGCCTAAGATTTCATTAAACTCACAGTTGCGCCAGGTATCCCAGCGGCAGCCTTCTTCACCAAATTTCTCAGGAGTTAAGAGCGTATAAAATATTTCATTATCCTTGATAAAATTTAAGAAATCCTCGTACCAAACCCGGTTGCGGTCATCTTCTTTAAGTTTCTGCTTACCTTTTTGTTCAAAAAAGTTAATCGTTTTTAACATAATTTCGCGAGACTTTTCATCCTTGTATTCGCGGTTGTGCTGGTTTGGGTTTAACAGGATCACCTTATCATCCTCCGGTTTCTTTTAAGATTATTTAAGCTGTTCAAGTTATGATTAATAGCTGATCAGCCTTTGCTGTTGAAAGAGAATTCGCCGTTACAGAAAAGAAACCCTTTTGAACAGAATGCTTATGTGTCTCTTTTTCCAGAAATATTTGAAGGGATGATCCTGTAGACCCCGGTTGCGGAAATGCGGCTAGCGCTGATCATTCCTTCAGCCATCTGTGCCGTGGAATACTTGGCGGTGATCAGGCGTAAAATGTTTTCTTTTTCAGTAGTGTCAACCACTTCCTCTACCACACCCTCAACGATCACGCTTTGATAGCTGTAATTATGGCTGCAGGGGCTATCGCCGGAAATCAGCCCGCCTGCTTCCCCGGTTTGAAAGCAAGCCCTGGGGTTAGCCCTGATGTAGTCAATTTTTCGCCCCTGAAGGGCGCAGTGAAAATAGATCGAACCCTTTTCGTAAAGAAAGTTAAGCGGAATCAGGTATGGCTGGTTGTCTCTGGCCAGGGCCAGGTAACCGACCTGCTCGTCTAGCAAAATAGCATCAATCTCAGACTCTGTTAACCTGCTATGATCTTCTCCCATCTTAATCACTCCCTCTTTATAATAAATATTTATCTTATTCTAGCTGAAAATAATTTAAAGCAGATTGTAAGCCGGCGCTCGTTTATTCTAACTTTTCCTTTCTTGCCTGAATATGATCATAAGTCTGATTAACTATTATTTTTATAACAGTAAAACCGGGAACAGCCAGGATGATGCCCATCAACCCGGCAAGCCGACCGGCGATCAGAATAACAAGGATTACAACCAGTGGGCTTAATGCCATTTTACGCCCCATTATTGCTGGTGAAATAAAGAGGCTTTCAATCTGCTGGATTATAACTATCGCGATAATGACGTAAATCATCATTGCCGGCGATTCAAAAAGCCCAATTAAGGCAGCCGGGATAGCTCCGATGAATGGCCCTAAATAAGGGATAATATTGGTAATCCCGATAATGATCGCCAGGATCAGGGCAAATTCCAGACCAATAATCAGAAAACTGATATACGCCAGGAGACCGACACAAAGGCAGACAATGCCGACTCCCTGAAAATAAGCACCCATCTTCATGTTTATCTCCGCCAAAACTTTTTTAGTAAGGCCTTGATAATCTTCTGGGAGAAATCGATCAACGAGCTTTTCAAGAGTGCCCTGTCCTTTTTCCTTTAACATAAAAAATAACAAAAAAGGCACAACCATGATCGAGGTAAATAGGTTGGCAATAACACCAGCAATGCTGCTGACGCTGGAGGTCAGTCCAGAAATTGTATTTGAAGCCATCACGGCCAGCCGCTCAGTAAGACTACCGAGATTAATTGACTCCAGGTTGATAAGCTTACTGATAAATGGGTGATCGCTCATCTCTAAAATAAGGAAATTCAACTGTCTGATATTCGGAGGAAGATTGTTGATCATTTTGGCAAATTCATCAGCCAGGTTAGGTCCTATAGATAAACCGAGAAAAGTAATTACTCCGATCAGCACCAGAAAAACAATAGGCATTGAGAGCATCCGGGGAACCTTGAATTTACATAGCAGGTCGCTCAACGGATAAGTTAGATAGAAAAGAATGCCGGAAATAAGAAAAGACAAAAACAAAGCTTCAAAAACAGCAACAATCGGTCTGAAAACAAATGTGATCTGAGTTCCAATATAGATGATAGAGAAAACAACTAGCACGGCTATCCCGATTTTAAGTAACTTCGATTCCCACATTGGCTGTTCACTCCTGATTTATCAAATCCTTGAGTTACAAAATACGAAGCGTTACTAGGCACAGGTGTTGCTCAAACAAACAGCCTAGTCAAATCCTGACTGAGCGAGAGGTATGCTTGTTCTCTTAATTTGAACAGAAGAGCTGAGCATATAAATCGTTACCCTCATCTTAAAATATCATGTTCTAATCTTCAAGCTGGTGTTCACACAATCAAAAATTAAATTAGTTTTCAATGCAACAAAGAGGGCAGAAATGTGGCCAACTGCGGGAAACTGATCAGAAGCGTAAGGCAAACGAAAATGGCTACTAAAAAAGGCCATATACCCTTGAAAATCAGCTCCAGGGGCACCGTTTTGGCCACCCCCTTAACTATATAAACATTCATCCCCACCGGCGGTGTAATGACGCCCATTGCCACAACCATAACAATAATCACTCCGAACCAGATCGGGTCGTAACCGAGTACCGTGACCGCAACCGGCAAAAAAATCGGGATAGTTAAAAGGATCAGAGCCAGGGCATCGATAAAGCAGCCCAATACCAGGTAGATCAGCAGAATCAGGGCGATAACCGCAAAAGCGGGTAGATCGAGGGCAGCTGCCCAGTCAGCCATGGCAAAGGGGATGCGACTGATGGCAATAAAGCGACCGAAAATTACAGCGGAGCCAACCAGTAGCATGATCATCGCCGTTGTCCTGGTAGTATCTGCTAAAGAGTTTTTAATGATCTCCAGGGTCAGGCCACCTTGAAGCGCCGTAACCAGCACCACCCCGGCTACGCCTACCGCCCCTGCTTCGGTCGGGGTAAACCATCCGGCAAAAAGACCACCCAGCGAAATAACAAAAATAACGAGCACCTCAAATAAACCACTACCCAAGGCTTTAAACCTCTCGACCCAGCCGAACTTCGGGCCGGGCGGGCCAAGTTCAGGCCGACGGCGGGCAACCAAATAAATAGCCAGCATATACAAAAACATCAGTAAAAAACCGGGGACAATTCCGGCCAGGAAAAGCCGGCCGACCGATTGCTCAGCGGCAATACCATAGACAATAAAAATAACGCTCGGTGGAATTAAAACCCCCAAAGCTCCCCCGGCAGCAACACTGGCGGTGGAAAGCGAAGGGTCATACTTGTATTTTTGCATCTCCGGCAGGGCAATCGCGCCGATGGTCGCCGCTGTTGCCGTATTGGAACCGCAAACAGCACCAAAGAGGGCACAGGTTGCCTGGGTGGCAATAGCCAGCCCCCCGGGTAGATGCCCGACCAGTTTATAGGCCAGATTATAGAGCCGGGCGCCAATTCCGGCATAATAGGCTAAAAACCCCATCCAGATAAACATGGGGATCACGCTGAGCGAATAGTTGGCAAAAGCCGAAAAAAGCTCTGTCGATACGAGGGCAAAGGCTGCCGATAGCGTGGTCAGTGAGGCAAAGCCGATAAAACCGACCAGAGCCATGGCGTAGGCAATCGGCATCTTCAGGGCGATCAACAAAAAAAAGACACTAATCCCGATCAGGCCTGCGGTCATGGGGTTCATTTAGTCTTACCCCCAGTCACCTGTTTAATCAAGCTTAAAAGAACAGTCGTAGCCAGCATAAAGAAACCAGCCGACAACAGGTAAATAAACGGGTAAAAGGGCAAACGAATGGTTGAGGACACGACTCCGCTTGACGCGAGGCGCAACCCATAGGTAAACATGTTATAGGCTGCAAAAAATAGAAAAAACATTGCCGGCAAGCCGACCACCAGCTCAGTAAAGCGCTGCCATGAAAGCGACAGCTTATCGGTCAGAAAACTGATTGCAATGTGACTGTTTTCAAGGGCACAGCGAGCCAGGGCCAGCCCGACAACGGCAGCTGTCAGGAATCCGACCAGCTCAAACGTACCCAAAATCGGGCGGTTTAACAAAACCCGCCCCAGGATATTGGTTACAACCAAGATGGCTGTAGCTGCCAGGACGACCCCAGCCATCAAATCGATAAAACGGCTGATTTTTATGATTGCTCTTTCAAAATGCTGCATCTTTCACACCCTTTATCAATCTAACCGGCTTTTACCACTGATTCTAAAGCGGGTAAAAGCCGGCCTTGTAATTACCTATTTTTAAACATTACTTAGTACTGTTCAGCGAGCTGCTTGACCGCGGCAAGAATCTCTTCCCCGGGAAATCCGAGCTGGTCCATGCGGATCACAAAATCCTCCTGGATCGGCTCAATCAGGCTAATCCAGCGAGCCATCTCTTCCGGGGTTAACTCGATCACTTCCTGCCCGGTTTCCTCGACAGCCCACTGAAGTGCTTTTTCATTCTGGACGTCCCAGAGCCCAGCAGCTACCTCTTCAAAGAAGCGCTCATTTACATCCATCATTATATCCTGCAAGTCAGCCGGGAGCGCCTCCCATTTCTGTTTGTTCATAGTGACAAAAAAGACTGCATTGTAAAGAAATGGTGTCCTGGTCAGGTAATTGGTAACTTCGGCCTGACGCCAACCCTGCAGCACCTCCACCGGTGCCAGATTTCCTTCAACCAGGCCACGGGCCAGCGCTTCATAGGCCTCCGGCTGGGGCATCGCCTCAGGTACAGCACCCAAAAGGGCAAGCGAATCGGCACTCAAACCGGCTGCCCGGATCTTCATCCCCTTCAGATCTTCTAGGTTTCTGACCGGCTCGGTGGTAAAAAGATCACCGGGACCTGTCGCCAAAACATACATCAGCCTGGTGTCCTGGATCTCGTCCGGCTCAAGGGCTTTAATTCCTTCCCAGGCAACCTTACTGGCCGAGTACGAGTTTTCAAAAATAACACCGGGCAGTTCGAACGCTTCTAAAACCGGAAAACGGCCTCTGGTATAAAAGAAGGCCGAAAGACCAAAATCAGCAATCCCGGAAATGACCCCTTCATAAATGTCAGGAGCCTTGATTAAAGTCTCTCCGGGATAGCTGGTTATCTTTATCCTGCCTCCGCTGGCCTCGTCGAGCGCAGCGATCCAGGGCTGAATCAGCTCAGTTTCAGCAGCATGCCCGGCGGGGAAAAAGTGGGCCAGGGTGAATTCATAAACCTCTTCAGCGGCAGCACCGTTTTCTTCTGCTTCCTTGGGATCGGTGTCGCCTGTCTCCTGGCCTGCCGGACTACAACCAACCACTACGACCAGAAATATAACCAGTCCGAACAATAATAACTTCTTCATCTTCATCCTCCTTAAAATTATACTACGATAAGCGGTCAGGGCAAAAATAAATACTCCGGCGGGAGTATGGGTAAATAAAAGCATGCCGGCCCTGTGGCCGGCATCAACATCAGCTTAACCCTGCCGTCCTACCATGCTACGCTTGTTGCAATTCGCTATTCATGGTAATAATCCTTCCGGGCGGCATAAATATATTTAAAAAGTAAGGATCGCATCTGCATCGAGCGCCAGATCATTTAAAGTGGCCGCCCCAGCAATTATTGCACCTTCGATCAAGTCTTCCTGCTTAATGGCGCCGCCAAAAAGCTGCATACTTTGCTGGCAGGCCATAATCTGAATGCCCTGTGCTGCAGTCTGCTTTAAAACCTCCAGGAGAGTTGGAAATTCTCCAATCTTTACCTTCTCGGCTTCGCCCTTAACCAGGTTTTTTAACCCGAGACCAAGAAAATATACTGTGGCCTCCTGCCCCATTGCTTTGGCAGTCTGAGCCAGAATCAGCGGAGAATAAAGCCTCTCTGGTGTATCGGTACCACTTGTTTGAACATAGAGTATCTTTTTGCTTTCTGCCATTTTATTTGTCCTCCTCACCATTTTTTTGAATCAAAAATCTATATTCTTCTCCGTCCTGGATCATGCTGACCAGGCGGTGGCCGGTTCTTTTTGCCCAACGCGGGATATCTTCGGCCGCTGCCGGATCGTCGGCAATCAGCTCCATCAGGTTGCCTTGATCGAGCAAGTCAATCTCTTCCTTGGCCCGCATCACCGGAACGGGACAGTAAAGACCGACACAGTCAACCCGGTGAATTTTAAGTTTTCCATCGTTCTTGCAGCTGTAGCGCCCGTCTTGCGGGTCGGGGCAGATCGGCTCGTCACAAAAGGGACAGCTGCATGAATTACCTTTTTCGACTTTTATTTGTTCTGCGCTCATGAAATAACCTCCCCTAGATCAGCAGGAAATGGTCCGAAAATACTAAGAGCACTTTCGGCCTTTACCCCCTGTTTTTCCATATAGTCTTCAATGGCCTTGTGTAGGGCGTCGGCGCCGAGGTTAGAACAGTGCATCTTATTGCCCGGCAGGCCGCCCAGCTCTTCAGCCACCTGTTTGTTAGAGATTTTCAGGGCTTCTTCCAGGGTCTTGCCCTTTGCCATCTCTGAAACCATGCTGGAAACAGCAATCGCCGCCCCGCAGCCGAAGGTTAAATATTTAACATCTTCAATCCGATTATCCTTAACTTTAATGGTAAACTTCATCATATCCCCACAGACCGGGTTTCCAACTTCTCCCAGGCCATCGGGCTCGTTAATTTCACCAATGTTGCGCGGGTTTGAAAAATGATCCATTACCTTGTCACTGTAATCAGGCATTGTTTTGAACCTCCTTCAGATACTGATGATAAAGCGGTGACATTTTACGCAAAAGATCGGCCACAGAGTTAAGCTGATCCGTAATATAAGGAATTTCATCCGCGCTGTTTTGTCTGCCCAGGGTAAACAACAGTGACCCCTGTGCCAGTTCCGGCGGCAGTCCAATCGCGGACAGAACATGCGAAGACTTCAAAGCCTGCGAAGTGCAGGATGAACCGCTGGAGACATAGATTCCGGCCATGTTCAGGCGCAATAGAAGCGCTTCACCTTCCACGAACTCAACGGAAAAATTCAAGTTATGCGGCAACCGCTGTTCCGGGTGACCGTTTAAGTGCAGGTAGGGAACATTATTTATAAGGCTTTCCTTCAGCTGGTCCCGGAGGATACTGGACTTTTTCACCCGCTCAGCCAATGTTTCAGCAGCTAGTTTTGCCGCCATACCGAGCCCAACCAGGATAGGAACATTTTCCGTGCCGGCCCGCAGACCTCTCTCCTGAATGCCACCTTCGATCAGCGGCCTAATCCTGGTCTTTTTTGATACGTAGAGAGCAGCTGATCCTTTTGGCCCACCGAATTGATCACCGGCCAGGGAAAGAAGGGCAACCCCGGTTTTCTTCGCATCAAGATGAGTCCAGCCGACAGCCGCCGCAGCGTCCGTATGAAAAGGCACTCCTTTGCTTTCAGCCACTTTAACCAAGTCATCCAGCGGCTGAATAGTCCCGATTTCCGGATTGGCAGCCTGGATCGATACCAGGATAGTCTTGTCGGTAATCGCCTGATCCAGTTGTTCAGGATTGACCAGGCCGTATTGATCCACCGGTAAGAGGGTTACCGCGAATCCTTCCTTTTCCAAAGTTTTCAGCTGGTTCAGCACCGAAAAATGTTCTACGACAGATGAAATAATATGATTGCCTTTAACACGGTTTGCAGCTATGAGCCCTTTTATGGCCAGGTTGTTCGCTTCGGAAGCAGAAGCAGTAAAAATAATTTCCCGCGGTTCGGCATTGATCAACCTGGCGACTGAAGCCCTCGCTTCTTCCAGCGCTTTTCGGGGTACATTACCCAGTTCGTGGCCACTTGAAGGGTTGCCGAAGTGTTCGGTAAAAAACGGAAGCATCGCCTCAAGCACAGCGGGTTCTAAGGGTGATGCGGCAGCGTTGTCGAGATTAATTTTTTTCATTTTCACACCTTCTTTTTCTGATCATTAAGACTTGACAAGCTAATTAACTAACAATATAATTCCTATAAGAATTATAGGGTATTGAAATGCTCTTGTCAACTCCTAAAACAGAGCATAAAAGGAAATCGATAAGAGAAGTTGAATTTTAATACCAACTTGATCACCAAAAAAATGAGGAGAGACGTAGATGAAAACAAAAGAAAACCTGATGTCAGCATTTGCCGGTGAATCGCAGGCAAACCGCAAGTATCTTGCCTTTGGGCGCAGGGCAGAAAAAGAGGGCTTGAAAAACGTCGCCCGAATTTTCCAGGCTATAGCCGAAGCCGAGACCATTCACGCTCTTAAGCATTTTGAGATTGCCGGCAAAATTAACAGCACTTTAGAAAACCTGCAGGCAGCAGCCGAAGGTGAACATTATGAGTTTTCGGAGATGTATCCTGAATTTATCGCAACTGCAGAAAAAGAAGAGCAGAAAGATGCTTTAAAGACCTTTGAATTCGCCAACGCTGCAGAAAAAGTGCATGGTGGGATTTTCAATGCCCTGAAAAGCACTGTAGCCAAAGGTGAGGATGCAGAAGATAAAGCAGTTTACCTCTGTCCCGTCTGTGGTTGGGTAGGCTTTGAACCGGTCCCGGATAACTGCCCGATCTGCAATGCAACAAAGAAATCTTTTAAACAATTTTAAGGAGGTTGAGTGTCTTGCAAAGCTACGTTTGTGAACTATGCGATTACACTTATGAGCCGGATAAAGGAGACCCCGAAAACGGGGTCGAACCGGGCACAGCTTTTGAAGATTTACCTGAAGACTGGGTTTGCCCGATCTGCGGAGCAGACCAAGACGACTTTCAGGCTGTTCCGGAAACTGCCTGATCGCTTTATAAAGTAAGTCTAGTAGAGGGCCGGTTTGAGATAACCGGCCCTTCTTTATTACATTTCAATCACGTTAAAATTGCCAAATACCCAGAACCCAATCCAGTTGATTTCATAACTTTTGTTAACCAGGTCTTTACGGATAAAGAAAGGAATACCTTCGATCTCATCTTTAACAAAATCTTCTTCATTCAACGGGACACCTGCATGCACGGCAGGGGTAACAAAAATCCCGCCTCACCCGCCTCTTGAAGCTAAGTATAAAGTATAGGTGCGGCTATCCTTTTTCATCTTCTGCAGAGCAGAAGGGCTGATTCTGATCTTCGCCATTCGCCAGACCCCTTTCTTATTGTCCTTTATTATTCTTAAATGCCTTTCTCGTAATTATTCCTATTATATCACAGTAAGTGCCTGCAACTATCTAAAGCGATTTAGATAAGTGTTATTAGTCAGCCAGCTTTTACCCAGATGAGAGTCTGGTACCTGGTAAGATTGTTTGCCTGTTGATCTTTAGTTTGGGTGTGCTTGTCCTAGCCGATAAACTGTTCTGATTTCAGGATCCCGGTGAACGCTGCCCGGGCATCCTGCAGTACTTTTTCGCGCCACTTTTCTTCAGCGGGATAAAACAACTCACAAAAATCATGCCTGACCCTGGCTACTTCTTTTTCGGAGATAGCACCATACAAACTGACCCTGTTTTCGTTGATCATCGTTTTTAAACTTTTAACAACTGCGCTAAAAGAACTGCCAAAAGTCCCAAATTCAAAGCTGGTCGCGTAAAAATATTTCCCCGGAAATTGGCTCTCCATGACCTGGTAAAGATAGTCGACCATGTCGCCCCTCATCTGGTAAAATTCATCCGGATCGGACTTGGCTACCAGAGGGTAATTGAAAGCAGCCTGCAGATCGGCAGAAGCTCTCGTTTCATGAATTGAATTGACGAGGGTCATCTGGTAGCGTGGGCCGTAACCGCTGTGCATATCAATCAGCACGAACCGTTCGCAGTTGGACGCGGCTTCCTGAAAGAGACTGCTTAAGACTGTAGTGGAATGTTCAAACCCGTTGCCCCCATAATAGAGTCCCTGTGGGTAACGATATTGACCGTAGAGCACTGCTTCCCTGAAGTTGGCAGGACCCATACAAAAAATATGGTGAAGAAGTTTCAGGTAGAAGAAGGGGTTCGAGGCCGATGTTAAGGGTTTTTGTGGATTGAGAAAGCTGTGGGCTTGATCGTAGGCCTGGTTTAGTTCTTGTTCTTCGTTGGTCTGCTTTAAAATAAAATTGCGATTCAGGTCAACATTATGTTTATTGACCCGCCTACGGTGTTTCATACCCCAGGGGTTTATGGCATGGACCAGGTATAATCCTGTATCTTCGGGGTTCAGTTGATGAAGATATTCCTTAACGAAAAGCTTGACCACCGCCGCCCCAACGTAACCTTCAATGCCGTGCAATCCTGTAGAGAGAAAAATAAGCTTTTTATTTTCTTTTATTGGAAGCGCCCTGATCAGATCGATGGTCAGATCTTCATTCCCTGCTTCAATCAGGTATCGGCTCGGCTCAGCAGCAGGCCAGTAGCCTTTCACATCCTCAAGCAGGGCCCGGAAATCAGCCCTGCTTGCCTCATATGTTTCGGCATAGTAATCAAGTTGGCTGTCCAATTACGATCACTTCTTTTCTTTTATTAGTAGTTCTGGCTGATTATTTGTTCATTTATTGTGATTATATAGCAGTTGACTGAGACAAACAACAGCAACCGGACCGCTGGATTAATCGGCAGAAGAATTATAGAGTGAGTGTGAAAGATAAAACAGCCCTGCTGTTTTTAAGCAGAGCTGCCGGTTAAGATTCATTTTATTACGAGGATAACCTTATTCGCTGATCGTTAGGGTCCTTTTTCCATCGATCAGTACATCAAACTGCACTACTTCTTCTCCATCGGCATAAATATAATAGATATCATAGTAAGGGCCTTCCGGGATTTCTCTTTCCTCAGCTTTTGATTCGCCTTCTTCGGCTCCCTCTTCATCACCATTGTTGTTTAATTTTTCTTCCTTGTTGCCGTTGCCGGTGTTAACTGGGGTATCGGGCACCGGATCAATAAAGAGAAAGCGACGCCCAAATTCAGCCGGGATCACATCTAGTCCACCGATTAAATCTTCGCCCCAGTCATTGTTAACCGAAGGGGAGATAAAGAAAATGGCAATATCCTTATCAGCATTGTTTTCAACCAGCACCGGAACCTTGCCCTCACCACCGACTTCAATGTACGTATCCTCAGTAATGTTAGAAACGCTCTTGACCACATAAAGTTCGTAGGTAAACAACACCAGGCTGTATTCGCCCTGCGGTAAAACAAATTTAAGTGTATCGCCGGGAGCGATGACCTGATCGCCAAGCAGGTCCTCTCCCCACTCATCAAGATCGGGACCGAAGAAAGCAGCCCAGGAGATAATGATCTCCTCGGTGTTGTTAAATACCTCAATTGTTAAATTATTTTCATCATCGGCAACCGAATTGCCACCGCAACCGGCCAGTGATATCACCAGCACCATTGAGATTGCTATCAGAATCACTCTTTTTAACATACTCAGCCTCCATCACATCTACTTGCAGCCTGCCAGCTTCAAGATTTAAAGTAAAGATTCCTACTAAAGTAAGAGGATTTTCTTAAGTGCACTCATTTTATCTTTGTTATTTTATCACATTCACTTTATTAATCAAGAACAGCAGCCTTGTTTTTTTCTTTGAGTTGATACCCGCTCGTCCGATGGCAACTTGTGATATTTGAAGTATAATGGTAAACAGTAAGTTATCATTGATCGATGGGGAGTTTTAGTTTGAAACAGCAAAGTGAACGTCTGGGAGTAGATCCGATTGGCAAACTGCTGGCTAACCTGACTATACCGGCAACAGTCGGCATGCTGGCCATGGCCCTGCACAGTGTAATCGATGCTATCTATATCGGCAGGGGGGTGGGAGCAATTGGTGTAGCTGCGGTAGCTATTACCTTCCCGCTCAGCATGCTCGTGATGGCGATTAGCGGAGCGATTGGCATTGGTGGAGCATCAGTTATTTCGCGCGCACTGGGCTCAGATCAGTTGGCTAAAGCAAACCTGGCTTTCGGCTCTGTTTTAATGATGATCCTGGTTGTCGGAGTTACTGGCATTTTACTCGGTCTTTCATTCCTGACCCCGTTGTTAAGGCTCTTTGCCGCCAGTGATACAATCATGCCGCTCAGCAGCGAATACTTAGGAATCATTCTATACGGCACGATCTTTTTTTCTTTCAGCTTTGCCGTCAACTATATTGTCCGGGCTGAAGGTAATGCCAAAGTAGCAATGGCCACAATGATCATCTCCTCGTTATTAAATATTATCTTGACCCCGGTTTTCATGTTTGCCCTAAACTTAGGGATGAGTGGTGCTGCTTACGGCACGGTAGTCGCCCAGGGACTGACCTCCTTTTACCTCTTCTATTATTTTTATACCGGCAGAAGCAGTCTATCTGTGATCATCAATAACATTAGGCTTAATATCACTCTGGTTAAAGAGATTCTGGCTATCGGCTCATCGGCTTTCGTGCGCCAGGGCGCAGGAAGCATTATGCTGATTATTGCTAACCATATGCTGGTGTTTTACGGCGGTGACATGGCTATTGCTGTCCTCGGCATCATTCACAGGGTAATGATGTTCACCCTGATGCCAATTATGGGCATAGTTCAGGGTATGATGCCGTTGGTCGGTTTTAATTTGGGAGCAAGGAAAAAGCTGCGGGTTAGAGAATCAATTACCTTAAGCATGAAAGTGGCTACATTTATTGCCACAGCCGGTTTTCTGCTGGTGATGCTTTTCCCCACCCTTTTAATCCGGATTTTCACTGACGATCAGATTCTGATCGACATGGGCAGATCTGCATTGCGGATTATGTTTGCCATGTCCTTTACCGTAGGACTGCAACTGGTAGCGGGCGGTGTTTTTCAGTCTCTGGGCAAGGCAAGAGAAGCTTTTGTTTTATCAATGGCCAGACAGATCCTATTCCTGATCCCCCTGCTCTTTTTGTTGCCGCCTTTGATCGGTTTAAACGGTGTATGGTTGGCTTTTCCGCTGGCTGACCTTTTCTCTTTTGCCTTAACAGTCTGGCTGATCTTGCGCTTTAAGAATTACTTCTTCCTGAACAATGAAAAGATCTTGGCTGTTTCAAAATAGCAAGACAAACCTAACAGTCGTTCTCTATATTGCCCGGTTGATCAAGTAGCAATTTAACGGGAAAGGAAAAGCAGGGGCAAAAAGAAGAGCATCACGGCCACCATGATCAGCGCTGCAGTACCTAAACTGACCAGACCGAGAATAAAACCAAGTCGTCCGTTTTTCTTTGCTGCCTCATTGTTCTCTCCGGCTCTGTTCTTTGAAACCAAACCCGTTGCTACCGCTGCCAGGGAAAGCGGCATGACCAGAGACCTTAGCAAGGTTATGATACCGACCTGCTCAAAAATAAACCCAAACGCAAAAGCAGCGGGAACTGCAATCAGGCCGGCAATCCCCAGCCATTTTGACCAACAGGCCAGTTTGATGTCTTTCTCTGTAGAGCAGCTGATTACTTTCCGGTTATTCATCATGTTCCTCTTCACTGTTTTTTAATAATTCTACCACAATGGAGTAAATAATAGTGATCGACAAGTCTGCAAAAAACCTTTTAGGAATCAGAGCCTCAATCAAGATCAGTGACTTAAATCATAACGGAGAAGGGGTCGGCAGGCTTGAAAACCTGGTAATTTTTGTGCCCGGCGCCCTGCCGGGTGAAGAAGTTGAAGTAGAGGTTGAGTCACATCACAAAAAATTCTTCCGCTCAAAACTGACCAGTATAATCTTTAAATCACCTGACCGCGTAACCCCTCCCTGCCCCTACTTTTATAACTGCGGAGGCTGTCAACTCCAGCACCTGGCTTACCCGGGGCAGCTAATCTGGAAAGAATCGCAGGTAAAGGCAGCGCTAATTCGTATCGGCAAGTTAAAGTTGCCGGTGCTGCCAACTGTTGGCATGAATAAACCATTCCACTACCGCAATAAGGCGGTTATACATTTGGCCATAGAAGGGGATAAAATAAAGGCTGGTTTTTATAAACATAAGAGCCGGCAGATCATTGAAATCGATGACTGCCTGATTCAACATCCACATAATATGCTGGCGCTCAAAGCCATTCGTCATGCATTGGCAGAAGCCCTAACCCGGAAAGAAAAAGACCACCAGATATTACTTGACATATACGAAGCTGAGCTGCGCTGTTCGTTTGCAACCGGGCAGGTTTTAATCACCCTCGGGCTCAGGGGGAAGGCAGGCGACTTGGTTTTTGGAGAAGACTTAATCAAATCAATCAGCAACTCAATGGGAGATAAACTGGCCGGGCTGATCATCAAAACGGGCAGTAATCAAGATCCTCATTATCATACGCTCAAAGGTAACCCTTTTATTGAAGAGTTAATCGAACCCTTCAGCTACCGCATTTCTCCGCGCTCTTTCTTTCAGGTTAACTCCCTGCAGGCTAAAGAGCTTTTCGAACTGGCAACCCGTTATGCCGGTAGCCCCCGTACTGCTTTTGATCTCTACTGCGGCACCGGTAATTTTGCCCTCTATTTAAGCGGGACAGCAGCTGAAGTAATCGGCATCGATAGCGAAGCGGAAGCAATTAATGATGCCCGGGAGAATGCTGCCATAAACGGGATTAGCAATATTAAGTTCATGCAAATGCCGATCGAAGAGGCAAAAAATGCGCTTGAACACGGGGAAAGGCCGATTACTGTTATTCTCGACCCGCCGCGAGGAGGCTGCAGCTCTTCTTTACTTGTAACTATTTCTGAAATGAAACCGGAGCGAATCGTTTATATTTCCTGTAACCCGGCCACCTTAGCCCGCGACCTGGGGCTCCTTCAGCAAAACGGCTTCCAGGCCATTAAAGCCCAACCGATCGATATGTTCCCCCAGACCAGCCACATTGAGACTGTGGTACTATTGCAAAAACAGCAGGATATCAACGCGTTGGTAATGGATTAATAGTCCATATCTGAAGTTTATTTATTTTTATCAAACACCAAAATCTTAAAACGAAAATAAGCCAAGTCATAAGCAGATTCTGTATTTTTAAAATATCCTCATCCGGTCAAACAGATATGATATGATTACTGATATTGTAATTGACAAAATCGCAGGATGTGATCTAGTGAACAGTGAAAATATACACCGCCTCGACCTGGAAGGGCGAGAAATAATATTAATCGGCACGGCCCATATTTCAAAAGTCAGCGTTGAAGAAGTGAAAGCCCTGATTGAAGCTGAAAAACCCGACACAGTTTGTATCGAACTGTGCCAGGCACGCTACCAGGCGATAACTGAAGCCGACCGCTGGAAGAATACAGATATTGCCAAAATCATCAGGGAGCGTAAAGCACCTCTGCTGCTGGCCAACCTGATCATGTCATCCTACCAGAAAAAACTGGCCAAAAAGTTTGGCATCCAACCGGGACAGGAAATGAAGCAGGCCATTGCCTCGGCCGAGGCAATCGGGGCCGAGATTTGTCTGGCTGATCGCGATTTACAGGTTACTATGCTTCGCCTCTGGCGGAGTACCGGTTTCTGGGGCAAACTGAAGATATTGTTTCAGTTTATGCTTGGTATCTTTATGGATGAAGAGCTAACCGAAGAAGATATGGAAAAGATGAAGAGCAAGGATATGTTAAGTGCTGCTTTAGAAGAGCTATCAACCGCCTTTCCGCAAATTAAGTCAATAGTTATTGATGAACGGGACCAGTACCTGGCCCAGAAGATTAAGAGCGCTCCCGGTAAAAAAATTGTGGCTGTGCTGGGTGCCGGGCATATCCCTGGCATTACTGAAGAAATCCACCGGGACCACAATCTTACCGAGTTGACTGAAGTGGCCCCTGCCCCGAAAATCAATAAAATTATTGGCTGGAGCATCCCGGTTCTGATTATCGCCCTGATCATCCTGACCTTTTCGGTTGACCAGACAACTGGAACTGAGCAGATCCTAACCTGGATTCTCTGGAACGGTTCACTGAGTTTGCTGGGTGCAATTGTTGCCCTGTCTCACCCGCTGTCCATGCTGACTGCATTTCTGGCCGCCCCGATCAGTTCGCTCAGTCCGTTGATGGCAGCCGGCTGGTTCGCCGGCCTGACAGAAGCGCTGGTCAGAAAGCCAAGCGTTAGTGATTTTGAAAATCTGGCGGAAGATATTCATACCGTGAGCGGTTTCTGGCGCAACAAAGTAACCCGCATTTTGCTGGTTGTTGTGTTCGTGAACCTGGGGAGCACTGCGGGAACAATCATCGGGGGAGCAGAAGTGGTCAGTCGTTTTATTAGTACTTTCTTTAACTGATAATCTTTTCAGATTAGTTCCTTCCGACCTTTATGCACCAACACCAAACGGCCAGATTGATCGCGGTCAAGGGTTTTCAGGGCAAAAAGGTGAATGGTAACCCCGATTCCCACGGCTATTAAAAATATGATCAGATGCAGGTTGGCTATGACCAGCATTGAGATAATCAAAGTAACCCAGAGAAAGAACAGAGCTCCGTACCTGGTGCTACGCGTGATTGCCCGGTAGGTAAGATAATTGTAAATATAGGCTCCAAGCAGCGGATGATTAATCAGCCAGCGGTAAAGCTTCTCAGAACTGCGCAAGTAACAGTACGCAGAAAGCAGCAAAAATGGGGTCGTAGGCAACACCGGCAAAAAAGCACCTAAGAAACCGAGCGCCAGTGCCAGCGAGCCGATCGTGATCAGAAATATTTTTTTTAGCATTCTAAAGCTCATTGGTTGATCCACCTTCTGTTTGATTCCAATCCTGGATCTATGAAATAGCTCAGCAGACGATTCAGCTGATTCTATTCTATCATACTGACGGTCAACCCACTGTAGCGTTAATGAACTTAGCCGGAAAGCTGATCACTAGCATCTACTGTCCGAAATTTATTGTCGGCGATCACCGGTGCCGGCCGGCCAGTAAATAGCCGGAGAGAATGGCAGTTACCGGCACAGCAGCAATCAGACCTATACTGCCGGCAATGCCGCGCACAAATTCTGTGGCGATAATATCCATGTTAATCACTTTTAGCCAGTCAATTTCATAACCCATCACCAGCAGCAGCATTGGAATTGCCGCCCCCACGTAAGCGAGAATCAGTGTATTGGCCATCGTTCCCATCACATCGCGGCCGACATTAAAAGCACCGTTAATTAGTTCACGGGGCCGGATATCGGGACAAGCCTGCTTGATTTCGGTGGCTGCGGACGCAATAGACATGCCGATATCGGTAATCGCCCCCAATGACCCGATGATAATCCCGGCAAAGAGCAACCCCCTGAAATCAATGGTCTGATCCATGAAGTAGAGCATCTGAGCCTCATGTGAACCAAAACCGGTGAGGCGAGCCAGCCCACCAGCCCAAAAAGCCATTAACCCGGCGACAACAACACCAGTAATTGTTCCGAGTGTAGCCACCAGCGACTTGAGGTTTAATCCGCCGATTACAAATTGGATAAAGGCAATAGCCACCGAAGCGATCCCAACTGCGAGGAGAATCGGGCTGTAACCAGCTAGTAAAAGCGGCAGAAGAACCCAAAAGATCAGGAATATGGTGACAGCAAGAGTAATAATTGTCTTTAGGCCTTTCATCCTGCCAACTACCAGCAAGGCGATCAAAAATACAACCACTAAATAATAAACACCGCGATCACGAGCCAGATCCTGGACATAAACCTGTTCAAAGAAGCCCTCTTCGCCAATCGTCACCACGATTACTTCCTGACCGGCTTCCAGAACAAAATCATAAACGGGATCGCCGGCAAAAAAAGAGTTATAGATCGTTAACACTTCGCCCCGGAATGGGCCGCTGGTCAGTTCCACAACCACTTCCTGCTCAATGGAGGTGAAATACTGATGCTGCTGCTCTTCCGCTTCTCTGACCTCAAGCACCCGGGCCCGGTAAAAATGTTCTTCCGTGTAGACCGGTTCTTCGGCTACTGTTATCGAAGGTATAAGAGCGATAGTCATTAAAAGTACTATCGCCAGGATTATTCTCTTCATCCGTTTAATTCCCCCAGAACTAATTCGATGTCTTAATACTTTATAAAAAGCTTATTAATACCCGACAAACAGCTGGGTATAAAAGTGGCTGCCATCACTGCGCACCTGAATACCAACGCCGACCAGGCTGTAGCTGCCTCCTAAGATATTGGTGCGGTGGCCGGGCGAAGCCATCAGCAGATCATGGGCTCCGGTGACGCTGCCGTTGGAGTTCATAGCCAGGTTTTCGGCAGCCGAACGGTAGCTTATTCCAAAATGATTCAGAAGATCTGTGAAGCTGCCATAAGTTGGTGAAGTATGGCTGAAATAATTCTTTTCGATCATATCTCTGCTCTTAGCTCTGGCAGCATTTGTCAGCTGGCTGCTGACCTGCAGCGGTGGCAGGCCGGCGTTAGCCCTGGCCTGGTTAATCAGGCCAACCATCTGCTGCTCCTTGGCTGCTGCTCCACTGCTACTGCTGCCGGAGCCACTGCCACTGGCAGTAGGTGCCGGCTTCGGCTCAGGCTTGGGTCGCTCTTTTGGTCCTACTTCAAAGTCTAATTCCTGCTCAAGTTTGCTGACGTGGAAAGAAAAATCAATAACCTGGCTTTTCATTTCCGCCTCTTTAAGCAGCCCGGCGGGTTCCGGCTCCCGGTAGATAAAAATATCATCGGCAAAGAAGAGAAATACCAGCGCCAGGGCAAACAGGCCGAAAAAACCGATGGTGCGTTTAATTAGCTTCATTAACATCCGGCGAAAATAGCTCCTTCTCCAGCTTGATATAGTATCGCAGATACAGCTCGCATTAACTACTTTTCGGGCCTAATTTTTATCTGCAGCAGAGCTGTTTTGATCAATTGCACGGTGCACCGCCGGCAGATCGCGATTAGTAATAATACCTAATAGCGGTTCCGCCGGATCTCCGTGTTGGGTAATTAAAACAGCTTCCAGTTTGCGCCCTTCCTGCTGCCAGTGATAGAAAAGATCCGGTACGGCAAAAAGCGACTGGTTAACCGAAACAAGCTGATAATCGTTTTCGTGACCAGCCTTTTTGATCACATCGGTCAGTGATGTTTCGTGCAGGTTAACCTCTTCCCTGTTATCGATCAGACAGATCCCCATCCATTTGACAATCATATTTGAAGTTAGCAGTCCGATCAGCTGATTATTTACATAGACCGGGGCCTGGGTATATGACATCCTGCTCAGATCACGGATTGCTCTTGATACAGGATAACTACCGGAGAGGGTCAGAACCTCTTTTAAAAAAAGTGGAGCCACTTTCGGCGGTTCTAGCAGGAGAGCGGCAATCCGCTCGATCTTTTCAACAACCTCATCGGTGGGCACAGCGATAATCTCACCCCCGGAACGATCATGAACTATGGCGTTACGCAGTTCGCTGTACTCTCTTAAGTCAAAGCGGTATCGTTCAATAACCGGATTAAGTCTGGAACTTTTATCAACCAACTCAAAAAAACGCCGGTGATCCTTTAGATTTAAAATTCTCTCCATCTCGTGTTCAATGGTCGAGTATGCGTTTAAAAAACGATCGGCATTATCACTCCCGGGCATAACAAAGAACCGCCTCCTTTAATCCGTCCTTCTCTCTATCTTGATCCTGCAGTAATTCGATCAGCAAACAATAACTTATCTTCAGAGATTATAACTGCTTTGATTTGTTTATGATCCACGAACCAGGTTATAGTAAAAGGCTACAACTCCGCCGAGCTGATCAAAGCTGATTCTTTCATTGATTCCGTGAATACTGCGCAGCTCTTCCTTACTCATTTTAAGGGGAGAAAACCTTAAGACCTGATCGCAGATCGCGCAAAAATGTCTGGAATCGGAAGCGCCCAGCATAATATAGGGAGTAACCAGTACATTTTTAAAAACTGAATCGATAACTTCAACCAGTTTTTTATAGGCCGCCGAATCTGAGCTTGTCGAGGGCGAAGCATCGTGACCGTAGAGTCTTTTTACGCTGAGTTTAAGTGGATCCTTGGCCTGCCGGGCTCTGCTAGTCGCCTGCAGCGCCTGTTCAGAAACATATGCCAGGGCCTGATCACAGTTTTCGGTTGCTGCCAGCCTTAAGTTGGCAACCACCCTCACCCGGTCGGGGATCACATTGGCAGCTTTGCTGGCCTCGGCGATCGTAAAAACACAGGTGGTGCGGCATAAAGCATTCATCTCCCGGCCGATCAACGGCAAAGCGGCCATCAGTAAAGGTTTAAAGCACCAGAGGTTGGCAAAAACGATTCGCAAACCAAAAGGCATCTGCTTACCGAGAACGGCAAACATCTCCTTAACTTCAACCGGCATTGAAGCCGGAAAAGGCTTTTTATCAAGCTGTAAAATTACTTTGCTCATTACCGCCAGAGGGTTGATTCGATCCGGGGTCGAAGCATGACCACCGCTTCCTTCGAGCATAACCTCAATATCAGTAAGCCCTTTTTCAGTTAAACCGACTACAGCAATTGGTTGTTTTATACCCGGAAAAACGCCTTCGATAATCGCGCCACCCTCATCTAAGACCATGGCCGGCCTGATGCTGCGGCTTTTAAGTAGCTCAACGATTGCCGGAGCGCCTGCGCCCATGGTCTCTTCATCGTGCCCAAAAGCTAGGTATAGATCCTTTTTTGGCGTAAATCCATCTTTTAGTAAAGCTTCGGCTGCTTCCATGATCCCAAATAGAGTACATTTGGTATCCAGGGAGCCCCGGCCCCAGACCTGATCCTCAATAATTTCACCGGAAAAAGGCGAATGGCTCCACAGTTCATCTTCCGCCGGTACAACATCGTAATGAGCCATTAACACCAGGGGTTGTTCACTGTTTTGCCCAGGCCAGTGGTAGAGCAGAGAATGTTTATTGACCAGTTCCCACTTCATCTTTTGATGAACAAGAGGATAAAATTTTTCCAGCAGCTTGCGAAATCGGACAAATTCACTGTAATCATTGGGCAGCCATTCTTCGCCGGCTTTTTCCGGGTGAATTGTGCGGCAGCGGATCAGTTCGGCAAACCTGCCGGCAGCCTCAGTAGGCTGGTAAGCAGGCAAATCGCTAGCCACGGCAAAGGAGCCGGATTTATGGTCTCCTGCCCTGAATAAAGCAGCTCTAATCAGGATTACAGCGATAAAGATCAGTAATAACGCCAAAAGAAACCATGATAATATCACTATACAATCACCCCTAGATCAAATTCTTCTTGTACATCAGGCGGGCAGCAGCAATGGCAGAAAGGGCGCTGACCGGGATTAGAATACCAACCGGTGCCGTAGGGACAAGAATAAAGATGATAATCATCAGGGTAACCGGCACCACAGCAAGCTTCCAGTTTTTAGATATGTAGAGATAGCCCAGGGCTCCAAAGAGCGCCGGTAAGATGTTCTCAAAAGCCGGCTTCAGCAAAGGTGAGGCTAACAGAGGCGTTAGTTGCACAAATAGCAACACGCCAATGATCAACACCAGGTTTGTAACCAGTGACGAGGTGGCCACCGCTATAGTCGAGATAATCTCGCCTTGCGAAGAGCCAGGTTCAATATCGGCAATTTCCAAAGCATTAAGCGCACAGGGAACTTTCAGGTTGGTCAGATTACCGGTCGTAAAAGCCAGGTAAGTGGCGCCGCTGCCTAACATTGGCGAGAAAGTGATCACTTCAATGATACCGATCGGAACATAAATCATCATAATCGGTAGCAGTCCGCCCAAAAGAGGCCCCGCTGCAGGCCACACTTTGAAATGAATTGAAATGGCCAGCGGAACGGCCAAAATCACAATCAGCGCCACCGACATCCAGATCCTGCCGATGCGGTGGATGGCCACATCGTAACTCAGACTGTTATTATTGATTTTAGTCATTGACATTAACCCCCTAACAGCCCGGCATAGAGGATCGCCAGGGCCATCGCCCCCACCATGCTTAGCGGCAGGGCAAAATCTTTAAATAGTTTGATACCGGCCTTCTGCTCCAGCTGGATGCAGATGACCATGATCAGAGCCGAGGAGAGCAGGGTTAAGATTGATACTAACCCTCCGGCCAGGGCGCTGCCTAAAAAGGAACTGATCAGGCCGACAAACATAGCGGAAATCAGCAGCGTTCCCCAGCGGTTATCTTCAACCTTAATCTTGTTGACCCGGCCCTGCAGCTTTTTAAAGTAGGCAATGATAAAGATCGGTCCCGACATGATCCCTAAGGTCATCACCCAGGCAATCAGGGAAAAAACATCCAGCGGTACGCCAGCCCCGGCAAGACTGGCGCCGGCTGCCTGTGCTGCCGCCTCGGCAGCGGGCAGTTCATAAGTAACCGCTCCAATTACCGAGAGACGAATCCAGGGCAAGGCCAGCCCCAGTGCTCCGGAGAGGGTAAGCATGGTTAAGAGGATCGAAAGTGAAGGCACCAGTGTAAATACGGCACTGGAAATAACCGCCCGCCGCATTTTTTTAGCATCAAGGCCTTGGCGCTTACCTTCCGACCAGGCAGTACGGAGAAAAACAAGCGATTGCACGGTAACAAACAAGGCAACAATGGCCCCCAGCAAAAACATAAAAGCGCTGTTCCGGTAATCGTACATAAATTATCCTCCTTTTTGGGCTTTGAACGACAATCGCAACAGCAATTAAGCCACTGCCGGGACTGTTTTCTATATGTTATCATAGAAGGGAAAATAAATCAGAATAAAAAGAGAGGGCTCCTAAAAAGTGAGCGATTGTATTTTTTGCCAAAGGGATAGATTAGAAATAATTGCCGAGAATGAACTGGCCCTGGCCTTTAAAGATAGCTGCCCGGTAAGCGAAGGCCACTGCCTGGTAATACCGAAGAGGCATGTAGCAACCTATTTCGATGCCGGACCCGAAGAGCATTCTGCCATCAGCATTCTGATCGGTGAAGTGAGTCGGATCTTAAACAGAGATCTTAGCCCCGACGGCTATAACATCGGGGCTAACGTCGGAGAAGCGGCCGGTCAGACGGTATTTCACTTTCACATTCATATCATTCCGCGCTACCGGGGAGATGTAGCCGACCCCAGGGGTGGGGTACGCAAAGTTATTCCAAATCGCAGTTGCCCCCTGCGGGACAGTAAGTAAGACTGTCACCGGCCGTTAATCGGTAGTCAAGTGCTGTCAATAGATAAGCATACGCTGTGGGCTGTTTTTTCAGATTTTTAGCCTGCGCACCAAGCAATTTTATGCCACTTTGCTGAAGACCATCTTCCTGCAAGAGTCTGCCAAGCCGAAACTGATTCATCACTGCCATCGAAAACCCCGAAGGGATAGCGCCATCGTAAGCTTCAGCTTCAAGGGGTGCAAGCCCTTCCCTTTCTACCGCACGACTGTAATTAAGGGTGCCCCACTGATTGCCAAACAGCTCGATCATCTTCTTATTGATGGCTGTTGCCGTTTTTAAATATTCTTCTTTAAGCGTCGCCCGGTATAGCTCCAGGTAAGCCCAGACCATGGCCGCATAATCATCAAGAAAACCCGAAATTGCCGCCTGTTGATCTCTGTAACGCCGTTGCAACTGCCCATCTGGGAGGATCAAGTGCTCAGCGATAAATGCGGCTGCTCGCTCTGCTTGCTTGATGTAATCAGGCTCTTCCAGCAAAACCCCGGCCCGTGCCAGGGCAGCGATTAGAAGACCGTTCCAGGCGGTAATCACTTTGTCATCCAAAAAAGGTTTTTCCCGCTCAGCCCTGACTTCAAGCATTTTAATTCTGGCTGTTTGAAGCAGGTTATGTAGTTCTTCTTCATCAAGGCCTTTAAGTGAAGCAAATTCAGGATCGCTGTGCGGACGGCTGAGTACATTTAAGCCTTTTTCAAAATTACCTTCCCTGGTTACACCATAATAGTCAGCCAGCAGCTGACCCTGCTCAGGACCAAAAAGCTCAAGCAGCTCTGCCAGGCGCCAGACATAAAAAGTGCCTTCTTCTCCTTCACTGTCGGCATCCTCGGCGGCATAAAAAGCGCCGCCGGGCGCCTGCATATCCCTAAACAAATAAGTTACTATATTCTTTGCCAGATCCCGCATTTCGATATTTCCAGTGAGATGGTAGGCCTCCGCCGCTGCAAGCAGAGTAAGCGCTTGGTCGTAAAGCATCTTTTCAAAATGGGGAACCAGCCATTTGCTGTCTACCGAGTAACGGTGAATTCCAAAACCCAATTGATCAAAGATCCCTCCACGATGAAATGCCTGAAGCGTTTTTTCAACCATCTCGAATGCTGCAGATTCTTCATGTTTTGCTCCATAGCGCAGCAAAAACAGCAACTGGTGCGGGGCCGGGAATTTAGGAGCTGCGCCGAAGCCTGCATCTTTCTGATCAAAATTTTGCTTCATCTGTGCATAAGCTTTGCTTAAAATTTGCCGGCCCTGATCTTCAAGCAGCTCGCTTTGGCCCGATCGCGAATCTGCAGCAAGGCGGTTCAAGGCACCAGTTAACTCTTCGGCCGCCTGAACAACCCGACCATTCTCTTTGATCCAATAGTCACTGATGCGGGGCAGGATCTCCAGCATACCGCTGATCCCGTAGCGACTGACCTTCGGAAAGAAGGTGCCAGCGTAAAAAGGCATAAGATCGGGAGTTAAAAATACAGTCAGCGGCCACCCACCTTGGCCGGTCAGAGCCTGGCAGGCAGCCATATACTGCTGGTCTAAATCGGGTCTCTCTTCACGATCTACTTTTACCGCCACATAGAGTTTATTTAGTAGAGCGGCTACATCTTCATCTTCAAATGAATCATTCTCCATTACATGGCACCAGTGACAGGTTGAATAGCCGATGCTCAGGAATAGTGGTTTGTTCTCTTCTTTTGCCTTTCTGAAAGCCTCTTCACCCCAGGGATACCAATCGACTGGGTTATAGGCATGCTGTAAAAGGTATGGCGACTTTTCTTTAATTAGCCGGTTCGGTTGCCGGTTATTTTTTTTTGTCATCGTAATAAACTCCTTATTTAATTATTGTCTATTAATCCTATGGCTTTTATATGAATTATATCATAGATCTGTCCTCTGCACGTAAATTTTTTATTTCAGCATTTACTCTTTAAATGCTCACTTGCTATAATCAGCTTGTGTGCATGCATTTGGACTTAAACTATTAGAGAACATCCTGGATTTAACCCACTAGTTTTTTACTGGATTTGCCTGATCTTTTTGCTTGGACATAAAGTAACTATTCTTTAACCGCCATCAAAGGAGAATCGACGATGCTTGATTATCTGCCCCTGATCATTATCTTAGGCGGTTTGGGAGCAATGGCCTATTTTTTAATCCGCTCCGGTAAAAAAGCAGAGCAGGACCGGTCCGCTCTCGCACAAGAAAAAGGCTGGACTTACATCCCTCGCGACAGGACTATTGTTTTTTAACATCTCCGATGAAGAAAGAAATATCAGCTACCGACTGGATGGAAGCTTGGAAGGCTTAACATTAGAACCGAGATGGGTATCGATCAGGACACCGATCTGGAATTATTTGTCGATACCTGCCTCGAACTGCTAGCATAACCAAAGCTTTTGCCCACCGGTGATCAGATTACAGCCAGCAGCAGAATACCAGAAATGGTGCCAAAGACAGCACCAAAAGTACCAGAATGCCCGTTACCCGAGTTCTGAGCACCGGGTATCAATTCGCCAAAGATAATATAGAGCATTGACCCTCCGGCAAAGCCAAGTGCCAGGGAAAGAACCAGATCCGATATTGCGCCCAGTGTTGCCCCCAAAAAAGCACCAATGCCCATCGGCAAACCAGCCAGTGCCGTATAGAGAAAAATCCAGCGTAATCGAAGACCACCGACACAAAGCGGACAGGCCATCGCGATCCCTTCCGGGATATTATGCAGTGCGATTGTAAAGGCAAGGGTAAAACCAAGCGTTGGTGAAGCAACATAGCTGGCTCCGATCGCAATCCCTTCCGGTAGGTTATGCATAGCAATACCAAGACCGAGAATCGTACCGGTACGAATAAAGCGGGCCAGCTCGTCAGAGGCTTCAAAAAAATGAAAGTGCGGCATCTTGAGATCCAGAAAGAGAATGAAAAAAGCACCAATCAATAGACCACTAAAAGCAGTAAAAAAATTACCGGCTTCGATCGATTCCGGTAACAAATCATTCAATACGATGGCTAGCATAATCCCGCCGGCAAAACCAAGGAAAAAGCTGAGCAGATTCTTCCCGGGACTTTTTAAAAAAAGAGCGATAAAAGCTCCTGAACCGGTGCCGATTACCCCTGCTCCCAAGCCAATCAGTGTAATTCTTAGTACATCTTCCATCTGGCTGACTCCTTATTGATCAAGCAATGCAGAATTCATTATACAATAAAGCATAGTCGAAATCTATTTCTCGGGCTGCCTGAGAAACGTTCAGTTATCCAACGTTATTTTATTTTTTAAAGGGTTTTTTTAGCTGCTGGTTGAAACTACTATACCGCGTAAATTATTATAGTACCTGTTAAGTAATCTGCCTGCCCCCCGGAAAGGATGATTGAGGTTGGAAGAAAAAAACGAAGCTGTCGAAAAAACAAATTTTATTTACTCTATGATTCGCGAAGATCTTGAGCAAAAAGCTCTGGGCAAAAACCCTGTCCATACCCGCTTCCCGCCTGAGCCTAATGGTTACCTGCACATTGGCCACGCCAAGGCAATATTACTGAATTACTTTATTGCCAAGGATTTTAACGGCAAGTTTAACCTGCGCTTTGACGACACTAACCCCATAAAAGAAGAACAGGAGTTTGTCGACTCAATCATCGAAGATATCCGTTGGCTGGGAGCAGACTGGGAGGGAAGACTCTTTTTCTCCTCTGACTATTTCGAAACAAAGTACCAGTTTGCTCTGCGCCTAATTGAAGCTGGTTACGCTTATGTTTGTGATTTAAGCCCTGAAGAAATTAGGGAATACCGCGGCACCCTGACCGAAGCGGGCACTGAAAGTCCTTATCGCAATCGTCCGGTAGCAGAAAATCTTGACCTTTTCGATCGAATGCGCAAGGGAGAGTTCCCAAACGGCAGCAGGGTCCTTCGGGCAAAGATTGATATGAGTTCGGGCAATCTAAACATGCGGGACCCGGTAATTTACCGCATCCTGCATGCTCATCATCACCGGACCGGTGATCAGTGGTGCATCTACCCAATGTACGATTTTGATCATCCTTTCTCTGATGCCCTCGAAGGCATTACTCATTCGCTCTGTTCCATTGAATACAGCGATCACCGGCCACTTTATGATTGGATCGTTGACCGGGCGGTAGAGTTAATGCCGGAAGTAATTAAATATCGCTCCCGCCAGACAGAATTTGCCCGCCTGGGCATGAATTACACGGTAATGAGCAAAAGAAAGCTACGCCGGCTGGTTGAAGAAAATTATGTAGCCGGCTGGGATGACCCGCGTCTGCCAACCATCGCCGGATTGCGGCGCAGGGGCGTTACTCCGGAAGCAATCGCAGATTTTCAGCAAAAGACCGGTGTATCGAGGGCTGACAGCACCGCAGACCTGGCCCTCTTTGAGCATTGCATCCGCCAGGATCTTGAAACCAAAGCACCGCGGATTATGGCTGTCCTGGACCCTATTAAAGTGGTGATTACAAATTGGCCGGCCAGTAAGACTGAGATGTTTGAAATGGAGAATATGCCGGATAATGAAAGTGCCGGAAAACGCCAGGTGCCCTTTAGTGGAACAATCTTTATTGAGCGTGACGATTTTATGGAAGAACCGCCCAAGAATTTCTTCCGCTTGGCTCCTGGTCGGGAGGTCCGCCTGAAAGGAGCTTATATCATCTGCTGTGACAAGGTGATCAAGGATCAGTCTGGCTCTGTTACCGAGCTTCACTGCACCTACGATCCGCAAACACGCAGTGGATCCGATTCCAGCGGAAAGAAAGTAAAAGGTGTAATTCATTGGGTAACGGTAGAACATGCCGTATATGCAACGGTAAACCTTTACGACACCCTTTTTTCCGTTGAAAACCCCGAGGAAGCTGAAGAGGGAAACTTTACCACCCTGATTAACCCCGATTCGCTCCTGACCATTGACAATGTACCAATTGAGCCTTCAATCAGGGAAGCGCACCCCGGAAGCCGTTTTCAGTTTATGCGTAAGGGCTATTTTTACTTGGAACCGGAGCGGTCAACCGGCGGGGAGTTGGTCTTTAACCGGATCGCGCAACTACGCGACAGCTGGGCCAAAGCACAAAAATAGATATAAAATGAGGTGGAGCCAGGCTCCACCCCTGATCATTTGATCAGCTTTAATACTATTTCTCTTTCGGCGTAGCGGGGTAAACCGGGCCGGGGTTATATTCAACACTAGGCCTGGCATTACGCGGCTGGGGAAACATACTCATAAGTGCATAAATTTCCGGTGGCATTTCAGTATTAACGTTAATTCCAAGGCCGACGACCTGGGGCACATCGATTGGGTAATCGTGGGTCCAGGTGCCCTGGGTGAGCAGCTCTGCTGTCTCTTCGGCTTTTTCTTCAGTCAAATGTTTTGCCAACAAATTTTTGGCGGTAACCTTCACCTGTTTCAGGGCTTTTGCCGCCACATCAGCTAGGATTATCGTTTGATCATCAATATCTTTAAGCGGCTTGGTTTGGAGAACCTTAACCAGTGAAGCAGCCGGATACTGACCAAGCTGGGGATCGAGAGGCCCTAAAACAGCATTTTCATCCATCACCAGTTCGTCAGCCGCCAGGGCAATCATTGTCCCGCCTGACATGGCATAATGCGGCACAAAAACAGTTACCTTGCCTGGATGGCGTAGCAGGGATTCGGCAATCTGCTCTGATGCAAGAACCAGCCCACCTGGAGTGTGCAGAATCAGATCAATGGGCACATTTTTATCAGTCAGACGAATCGCAGTTAAAACTTGCTCCGAATCTTCAATATTTATATAACGGGTCAGCGGAATGCCAAGCAGGTTAAGCGCTTCCTGCCGGTGAACAAGGGTAATCACCCTGCTGCCACGCCTGCGTTCCAGCTCAATCATCTTTCTGGTACGCGATGCCCTGAGCAACTGCTGTTGCAGGTATGGGGTCAGCGCTGATATGATTATGAAGATCCAAAATATTTGCGATAAATTTTCCATAAATAAACCTCCTCCACTTTACTCAATCAGCGCGTTCTAGGGACGGTTCTCTTGACGCGCTTTTTAACAACTCTCAAAACTTACAAAGAATATAACCGCATAAAATGCGTCAAGAGAACCGTCCCTAGAACGCATTTTTTAATGCGGGTTAGCAGTAATCACGCCAGCATTCCCAGAATGGGTCGGCCCGATAATTTCGTTTGGGCCGCATCATAAGAATCAATATTAATCCGAGGATAAAACCGCCAATATGCGCCCACCAGGCAATGCCGGGCATGCCAATAAAAGCATAAACAAACTGAATCAGCGCCCAATAGCCGAGATAAATTGGGGCTGGGAGCCAGAAGAAGAAAAAGATTAGGGGCGGGATAATCGTCAAAACTCTGGCCCGCGGAAATAGCACCAGGTAAGCGCCCAACAAACCAGAAACCGCCCCTGAAGCGCCGACCATCGGAATTATGCTTTCCGGCATGGAAAAACCCTGTAAAAGCGCAGCTGCTAATCCTGAAAGCAGGTAAAGGATCATAAAACGACTAAAACCGAGGCGTCCTTCCACTGCCGGTCCGAAGACCCAGATAAACCAGACGTTGCCGACCAGGTGCATTAAAGAACCATGCACAAACATGCTGGAAAAAATAGTGAAGAGCTCACCGGCCGGGTTTACAAAAAAAGCAGAAGGAATAAAACCGTAACGGTAGAAAATCGCTTCAAAGGCATCTAAGCCAAAAGAGACTTGAAAAAAATAGGCCAGACCGTTTAAAAGAATCAACCCGTAGGTTGCAATTTTCGCCCCGTGATAGGTAATGGTATCGCGAATGGGAAACATCTTTTAAGGAATGGGCCTCCCCCTGTTAAAAACATTATAATTATACCATAGTTGATTATGGTAAAAGGGGCTATGCTGCAAGCAGCTTCGCCCCTTTTAATTCAGGCAAAATAGTATATTTATGCTAGACTTTATCGATCCTGATGGCGCAAACTTTGGTTTCCGGGGTCTTGGCCACCGGGTCCAGAGCACTGCTGGTTAACAGGTTAGTGGGGCACTCAGCAAAGTGGAAGCTAAGTGATGCAACCCCCGGCTGACAGCGCCTTGAAACTTGAACCCGCACCTGAATTTTACCCCGCCGCGATTTAACCTCAACCAGATCGCCGTCGATCAGCTTCATCTTTTCAGCATCCTGGGGACTAATCAGGATCTGCTCCTCACCGCTCAGTTGATCAAGTCCCTCGGAATAACGAGTCATCGTGCTGTGAAACTGGTAAAGGCTGCGTTCTGTAGTCAGAATCAGTGGAAAATCAAAGTCGCAGCATTCAGCCGAAGGCCTGTATTCTAAGGCGATCAATTTGCCTTTTCCGGTAGGAGTAGCAAATTTTTCAGTATGCAAAACCTGCGTGCCCGGATGGTCCGCTGTCGGGCATGGCCACTGAATTCCTCCTTCTTCAAGACGATCATAGGTGATGCCGGCATAGCTGGGCGTAAGCGAGGTAATCTCATTAAAGATCTCTTCTGCACTGTTGTAAGCAAAACCCTCAGAACCCATTTCGTTAGCTATGGCGCTTAAAATCCACCAGTCTGGTTTCGCTTCACCAACGGGATCAATAACCCGGCGCACTCGCTGCACGCGCCGCTCCGTATTGACAAACGTCCCATTTTTCTCGGCGAAAGAAGCCGCCGGCAGAACAACATCAGCCTTCTGCGCTGTTTCATTAAGGAAGATATCCTGGACGACGAAAAAATCGAGTTTATCCATCGCCTCGATTGAATGAGCCGCATTTGCCTCGGTCAGAACCGGGTTTTCGCCAACCAGGTAGAGCGCCTTAATCTCGCCTTTGTAGGCGGCATCAAAGATCTCGGTATGGGTTAACCCCGGTTTTCCGCTTAAGCTAACCCCCCAGGCCGTTTCAAATTTTTGGCGGGCTTCATCGCTGTCGACCTTTTGATAACCGGTAAAGACATTGGGGAGTGAGCCCATATCACATGCTCCCTGGACATTATTCTGCCCGCGCAGGGGATTAACCCCGCCGGAAACCTGACCCAGGTTGCCGGTGATCAGAGCCAGGTTGCTGATTGCCAAAACGTTGTCGGTGCCATGTGAGTGCTGGGTAATACCCATGCAGTAGAGTATCGACGCCGGCCTATTCCCGGCATAGATTCGCGCCGCCCTGACCACATCATCCCAGGGCAGGCCGGTCATATCGCTGACAAATTCCGGTGTGTAAGACTCAAGCGAAGCCTTGAATTGATCAAAATTATCACAGCGTTCATCAATATATTGCTGATCATGCAACCCTTCTTCGATGATTACCCTGGCCATCCCCATCAACAACGCAACATCGCTGCCAGGTTTAAGTGGCAGATGCAGGTCAGCAAAATTGACCAGGGCGACCTCCTGTGGGTTGGCAACAATCAGCTTTGCCCCTTTGCGGACCGCTTTCTTAACCTGGTATCCGATAATCGGGTGAGCGTCGGTAGTGCTTGTGCCGATCGCCAGGATCGAACTGGCATCACCAATTTCGGCAATTGAGTTAGTCATCGCTCCTGAACCAAGTGCTGTAGCCAGACCGGCTACGGTGGGGGCGTGTCAGAGACGGGCGCAGTGATCGATATTGTTTGTACCCATCACCGCGCGGGTAAATTTTTGAATGATGTAGTTATCTTCCACCGTACACTTGGCTGAGGCAATCATCGCAAACTGATCACCCTTATATTGCCCGAGCTTCTGAGCGATGAGCGAAAGGGCCTCTTCCCAGCTTGCTTCAACCAGCTCCCCATCTTTACGAATTAAGGGATGCTTCAGGCGCTCCGGGTGATTAACAAAGCTGAGACCAAAACGACCTTTAACACAGAGGCTGCCTCCGCTGGCCGGGCTGTCCGGCAAAGCTCTGGAGCGAACAACCTTGTTACCACGCGCGCCAACTACAATACCGCAACCGCAACCACAGAAGGGACAAATAGTCTCCACCTCGTAAGTAGGCTCCACCGCTTTGCGGGGAATGAGGGCGCCAACCGGGCAGCGCGATACACATTCGCCGCAGGTAACACAGGTAGATTCAATAATTGGTTTATCGCCCAATACACTAATTTTAGTGCGCATCCCACGGTAGGCAAAGTCAATGCAACCGTCTCCCTGGATCTCTTCACAGGTTCGGACACAGATCCCGCAGAGCACACATTTATCCATATCCCGCAGGTAGTAGGGATTGGAATCATCAACCGGTGAATCAAGCACCGGTTGCCGCATCGCCTTGATCCGCTCTTCATCAAGTCCAATATAGCGGGTTAGTTCCTGCAACTGGCACTTGCTGTTTTTAGCACAGCTCTGACAGTTATAATCATGATTAAGCACCAGCAACTCAAGGTTAACCCGGCGGGTCCGATCGATCTCCTCGTTTGATGTGGTGACAACCATGCCCTCTTCAACGGGAGTCATACAAGACACTGTCGGCCTGCGTCCTTCAATTTCAACCAGGCAAACCCGACAGATTCCGACTGAAGTAAGATCGGGATGATCGCAAAGGTGCGGAATGTAGATCCCATTGGCCAGCGCCGCTCTTAAGATCGAAGTCCCCGGCTCTGCCTGCACTTCCACACCATCAATGGTCAGTGTAATCAACTCTGGCATTTACAGCCCTCCTCGCAGGGAAGATGTTCTTCGGTTTGCGGCAGCCCTTCAGAAACCACCTGGACAGCACGCACCTTTTTCGGGCATACGTCATAGCAAGCGCCACATTTGGTGCATTTGTCCTGATCGATGACGTGGGGCTCTTTCTTCTCTCCGCTGATTGCTTCTACCGGACATTCCTTGGTGCAACGCTGACAGCCGATACATTTTTCCTGGTCAATCAGATATTGCAGCAGCGGTTTGCAAACCAGGGACGGACAGCGTCTTTCATTAACATGCGCCTCGTACTCATGGCGGAAGTAGCGCAGCGTTGTTAAAATCGGGTTGGGAGCAGTCTGCCCCAGGCCGCACATTGAACCTTTTTTTACCGCCCAGGCCAGTTCTTCAAGCAGCTTCAGATCCTCCGGTTTACCGCGACCCTCTGTAATATCTTCCAGGATATTGTACATCTGCGAGGTTCCCAGGCGGCAGGGAATACACTGGCCGCAGGATTCGTTTTTGGTAAAGTTTAAGAAATAGCGGGCCATATCAACCATACAGGTTTCTTCATCCACGACAACCAACCCGCCAGACCCCATCATCGCTCCGGCAGCGGTAAGCGAGTCGAAATCGATCGGCAGATCAAGATGTTCTTCGGGAATACAGCCGCCTGAGGGGCCTCCGATTTGGGCTGCCTTGAATTTCTTGCCGAAGCGAATGCCACCGCCGATATCGAAAACCACTTCGCGAATCGTAACCCCCATCGGCACTTCAACCAGGCCGGTATTGTTAACCTTTCCGGTCAAGGCAAAAACTTTTGTGCCCTTACTGCCTTCGGTACCGACGGAAGCAAACTTCTCGGCCCCATTCCGTAAAATTAGCGGTACATTGGCCAGCGTTTCAACATTATTAATGCAGGTAGGTTTGCCCCAGAGGCCTTCAACCGCCGGAAAAGGCGGACGGTGCCTCGGTACACCCCTCTTCCCTTCAATTGACGCCAGTAGCGCAGTTTCCTCTCCGCAGACAAAGGCGCCGGCGCCTTCCTTAATTTTAATTTTAAAATTAAACCCTAATCCAAGGATATTCTCACCGAGCAGGCCATAGTTTTCAGCCTGACCAATTGCCGTGCGCAGCCGTTTGATGGCCAGAGGGTACTCTGAACGCACATAAATATAACCTTCATCGGCGCCGATTGCCCGTCCGGCAATCATCATCCCTTCCAGCACAGCATGGGGATCGCCTTCAAGTAAACTCCGATCCATAAAAGCACCAGGGTCCCCTTCGTCAGCATTACAGACAATATATTTTTTTGAACCGGCACTGCTGTTGGCAAACTGCCATTTCATCCCCGTCGGGAAACCTGCCCCGCCGCGTCCACGCAGGCCGGATGTTTTCACTTCATTGACTACGGCCATCGGCTCCATCTGCAGCGCTTTCTTTAGACCGATGTAACCGCCCCTGATGATATATTCATCCAGATTTTCCGGGTCGATAACCCCACAGTTGCGCAAAGCCAGGCGCATCTGTTTGCTGTAAAACATGATTTCGTCGTGAGAAACTACTATTTCTTCAGAGACCGGATCCTTGTAAAGCAATCTTTCAACCTTATTACCTTTTATGAGGTATTCCTCAACAATTTCGGCTACATCTTCCTGCTGCACCCCGCAATAGAAAACATCATCAGGGTAAACAATAAAGATCGGCCCCTTTTCACAGAAGCCATGACAACCAGACATGATAATCCGCACTTTATCTTCTAATCCATGCTTGCCGAGCTCTTCAATCAAGGCATCTTTAACCTCAACAGCACCCGATGATATACAGCCCGTTCCGGCACAGATCAGAATATGACGATCATACACTTTAGTCTTCTCTCCTTTCACTGGTTCCCGGTATTATTAAGAAAATCAGTGCTCCCGGAACATCGGGCTGTGCGAGTATTTGTTGACAATCGCTTCACGAGCGTTTTTACAGGACTCGCTCTCATGACAAAGCGGCCCTTCCAGACAACACTCGATAAAAACATCACAGGGTCTCTCTTTGCTATTAAAACATTTTTCACAACAGTGATCGATAAAATGTTCCACTTAAGCCTGCCCTCCTTCCGGCTCAGTGCCGAAACTTTCGATAATGCCTTTTGTTTTGTCGGGATCAAGCTTGCCAAAAGTCTTCTCGTCAATGGTCATCACCGGAGCCAAGCCACAGGCCCCGATGCAGGCAACTTCCTCGTAGGTGTATTTCTGATCCACTGTAGTTTCGCCAACACCGACCTTTAAGACATCTTTTACCTTATCGGCAACTTTTTTAGCACCCCGTACGTGACAGGCTGTTCCACAGCACAGGCGGACAATATGCCTGCCCCGGGGCTTAAGATGAAAACGGGCATAGAATGTAGCTACCCCAAAAACTTTGCTTTCCGGTACCCGGACAAAGCGGGCCACCGCTTTCATCGCTTCTTCGGGAAGATAGCCAAGTTCTTCCTGGACATCCTGCAGGACAGGGATCAGCTCATTTTTTTCGCCCTTGAATGAAGCAAACACTGTTTTAAGTTGTTCTTCCATTTAATCACTCCCCTTACCGCCATTTAGACATAAATAGATTCCTTCTAATTCTATTAGTCCAATAACGAATCCTGCCCACAAAAAGGAAAAATGCCCTTTCAATAAAAAGATGCAATAGACAGTATCTTGCGTCTTTGGGACGCTAGAGCGCTGATCTTTGTTCTGGTTAACAAATTAGCTGTAACATAGAGATTCCCGGCATTTCATCAGCCAAGGATATTAGCAATCGATCTAAATTATTGCATTATTATACTGCTTATATTATAATATAAAGAAAAGGAGTGTGATTAAGATGTTATCAAAGAATCTATTGACCAAATTGAACGAACAGGTTACCCACGAGTTTTATTCGGCGCACTACTACCTGGCCATGGCCGCTTTTTTCAAAAAAGAAGAGCTTGACGGATTTGCCAACTTCTTTATCGTCCAGGCCGAAGAAGAGCGTTTTCATGCGATGAAGTTTTTCGAATTTATCAATGATCAGGGTGAAGAAGCGATTATCACCGGTTTTAAGGATCCCCGGAGGGAATTTAAATCAGTGGAAGAGATATTCTCCCTGGCCCTCGAGCATGAACAACTGGTCAGCAGCCTGATCAACGAGCTGATGAATATCGCCCAGGAAGAAAAACATTACCCCAGCATCAGTTTTCTGCAGTGGTTCATCGACGAGCAGGTAGAAGAAGAGGCATCAATGAGTAGATTGCTTAGCCTGGTCAAGCGAGTTGGTGAACAGGGCCACGGCATTTTGATGCTTGACCGTGAACTCGCCGCCCGGACCTTTACCCCGGCAGCAGAGTAAAAGCAACCTGGTGAATCTTCAATTTGGCACATAACTTCAGGAGGACACCGAAAATAGCTGGTGTCCTCCCTTTATTCTTTTCAACACTTAAAACGCTAAAACCTCATTTAATTTCTAATTACTTAATAGTTGCTTAGCTTTGATTATTGATTTGCTGATCCCTTCATAACCGGTACAGCGGCAGAGATTGCTCTGAAGCCACTCCCGTACAGTGTCATCAGTTGCTTCCGGGTCTTTTTTAAGCAGGGCATAAGCGTTAACGAGGAATCCAGATGTGCAAAAGCCGCACTGAAAACCGCCCTCCGACAAAAATGCCTGCTGGATGGCCGTATCTTTTAGACCCTCAACTGTAGTGATCTCTTTTCCCAAGGCTTCAACCGCCAGCACCAGGCATGATTTTACCGGCACTGCATCGAGGAGCACCGTGCAGGCCCCGCAGTCACCGTTTTCACACCCGGGCTTGGCGCCTGTTAAGCCAAGCTTTTCCCGCAAAACACGCAGCAGGGTATCGGCCGGGCGAATCACCGCCTGCCGCTTTTCGCCGTTCACCCTCAATTCAACTTTAATAATCCCCTGATATGAGGTGCCCATTATCAATCCCCCATTTCTGATAAGAGCTGCTCGAGATCTTTTTCGAAAAGAGTTTTCCGGTAAGCAGCCGAACCGCGCTCATCTGAGCGAATATCCCCCGGCAGTTTTTCGATCACAGCGTTAATCACTTCGCCGCGTTTTAAAGATCGGTCATTCAAAGCCTGCTCAAGAACACTGTTGCGGAAGGTAAAAGCGCACAACCCGGCAATAGCAAGCTTCAGCTCTTCATTTTCCCTGATTGAGGCCAGGTGATAAAGGGGGTAGTCAACCGGCCCCTGTTTAACTCTGCGCTTGCTCTGAAAGGGAAGGTTAAGTTTCTCTTCCAAGACTTTAAACTGCACCAGCAGTTCGCCCTTCGCCAGCTTAAGCTTTTTATCAAAAAGAGTTGCCACTTGTTCAGTGCGCCTGCCTTCAGGCCCGGCCAGCAAAACCTCGGCGTCGGTTAGCAGCAATGGTAACAGGGCTTCACGGTAAGGTAATCGCCCACAGATATTACCGCCTATGGTAAGGCGGTTACGCACTGTGCGATCGGCTATTTTTTTTACAACCACGGAAAGTAATGGATAGTGGTTCTCTTCAGCGATTCTGCTTAGACTGAGATTTGCGCCAATCACCAGTTGATCGTTGACTTTTTCGAAGACAGTAGTCTCCGGAATGTTTTTAAGGTCAATCAGCGCTCCCGGCGTTATTGTCTGCTGCCGGCAAAAGGTAATAATCTCTGTTCCACCGGCATAGTATATGGGTTTTTTCTCATCTAATTCCAACCTGGTGAAGAGGGTTACTGCTTCTTCGGCTGTTTGTGGCAGGTAATAATCAAAATCAAAGGGTATCATCATCCCGCCCCCTTCCTGCTTCCCAGATCAACTGCGGTGTAAGTGGTAACCGGTTCAAAGGTCGCCCAAGAGCACAGGAAAGCGCACCGGCCAGAGCGCCGGGCATCCCCAATACTCCCTGCTCGCCAAGACCCCTGGCCCCGAAAGGTCCGTCGCGCTGGGGTGATTCCACAAACTGAACCAGATACTCCGGCTCTTCACCAAAACGCAGGATCTTGTACCCGCGCAGATCGTCATTTGCCACTTTCCCCTGGCTGTTCAGGCTAAAACCCTCCCACCCGGCAAAGCCAAGCCCCATTGACATTCCACCGACAATCTGACCATGTGCCAGAGCGGGGTTAATAACCTTGCCAACGTCCATGGCACAGGCCGCCTTTAGTACCCTGTAAGTACCGTCTTCGGGGTTCAACTCAACCTCGACTCCCTGGGCCCCCATGGTCCACTCCAAAGCCGGCCGGCCGGCCCCCGTTTCGGGATCGATCGCTGTCAGGCGCCTTGCTATATAGCGGCCGACACCAATCACCTGGCCTTCAATCGCATTGCCTTCAGGAAAAACGTAACCAAGGGCAACTTCGGCCAGAGGCAGACCTATTTCCGGTTCATCGGCCAGGTAAACCCGGCCTCCGGATACCTTAAGATCTTCAGGAGGACAGCGCAAGACAATAGCTGCTGTCCGGCATAACTGCCGGATCGCATCGTCTGCCGCCTCCAGCAGCGCCCGGCCGATCATAAAGAGGCTGCGGCTGGCTGCCGTTGCCCAATCATGCGGAGCGACGCGGGTATTTACTTCATTGACTACGTGAACCTGATCCGGATTAAGCCCCAGTTTTTCTGCCAGAACCTGGGCGAGGGCGGTTTTGATCCCCTGCCCGATATCAATCACTCCACAGTGCAGGTTAACGGATCCGTCTTCGTTGAAGGTTAGAATCGCACCGCCATCGGCATTGGTCGGCATTGCCGGGGCCTTCCAAAAACAGCTGATACTTTTACCACGCACCAGACCACCTGAAAGGTCTTCACGTCGCCCCTGCTGCCACTTGAGCATGGTGCCCACCTGACGGAGACATTCCTGCAGGTCTCCGGTGTTGGCATCCATGACGCTCTGAGTTGGAGTGGTGTCTCCTGCTTTGATCGCATTAATTAGCCGGAACTCAAGGGGATCAACCCCCGCCTTCTCGCTCAGGAGGTCAACTGCCCTTTCCATGGCAAAAGCCAGTTCAATATGGCCGAAACCCCTGTAGGCTGTGGCAAAGGGGTGATTGGTATAAACACAAAGGGAATCACACCAGATATTGTCAATTGCGTAAGGTCCGGTACAGGCGATTGCCGCTGCCCGGCTGATATTAACGGCGTAATCGGCATAGGCGCCGCTGTCAAACCAGAAAGTAATCTCTGCCGCCTGCAGTTTGCCGTTCTTCAAACAGCCGAGTTTCACCTTTGCTTCCAGACCCGGACGTCCGGGGGACGATACAAGATCATTTTCCCTGCTGTTGACAAGCCTTACCGGGCGCCCACCTACAGCCCTGGTCAACAGGTAGGCTAAACCCTCAAGCTGAATCCCGGCTTTGCCGCCAAATCCACCTCCGAGAGGCTTTGTGATCACGGTAATTTTACCAAGCGGCAGGTTAAAAGCAGCCGCCAGCAAACTGCGCACCACAAATGGAGCCTGGGTCGTGGAGTGGATGATGACCTGGCCGTCTTCTAATATTTCAGCCGTTGACGCCCGGGTTTCCATTGCTACATGGTCTCCTGGCGGAAATTTAAAAAATCCGGATATGGTGAAATCGCTGGCTTTAAAGCCCGCTGTAATATCGCCCTTGCGTATCTTAGTCCGATTGGCAATGTTGCTGCCCGGCTCAGGGAAAATCGC
>Ga0194125_10001343_pt1 | contig 41714 bp, 43 predicted proteins | sample TA2KigC250mmetaG_FD_148626 | JGI IMG/M metagenome (GOLD analysis project Ga0194125, IMG submission 148626) | Freshwater microbial communities from Lake Tanganyika, Tanzania - TA2015034 Kigoma Deep Cast 250m | ecosystem: Environmental > Aquatic > Freshwater > Lake | place: Tanzania: Lake...
CGGATCTCCGTTTGATTGCAAGGGCGTGTGAGATTACCGTTGAGGAGTTGAAGGAACTCAATCCCGAACTTCGGAGATGGTGCACTCCCCCTGATCCTCCCGAATATGAGATCAAAATTCCTTTCGGGAAGAGGGACCTCTTCCTGAAGAATTTTGAGTCCCTCCGCCCCGGAGGAAAGACTTCATTCAAAACTCATATCGTGAAAAAGGGAGATACCCTCCAGCAAATCGCTCGTCTTTACAGGGTCGAATTGGAACCGATCCTGGAGTTGAACCGTCTGGAAAAGAAAAGCCGCTTATCGGTCGGCACGAACCTTCTCATCCCCCTCCCAAAAGAGAGAGAGAGCAAATCCGTTCCGCCGGCATCGAAACCATCCGTTGAAAAGGGCAGGCCTTCCGGTTCAGAAGAGATCACCTATATCATCAAAAAAGGGGATACCCTCTCAAGTATTGCCGCTAAATATAATATCAGTGTATCAGAGATCAGAAATTGGAATAACTTAAACACGACCGATCGAATCTATCCCTCTGACAGATTGAAACTGAAAGTGGGAAACCAAAAATCTTAAGCTTTCTTGGGATGTATTCTTATCTCTCTTTTAAAAATCGCCCCTCCTCTTTTAACGTAGGTTAATATTAGAGGTTCCGCCCTAAAGCTTCTCCAATCCCTCCAACCCTGTGGGCCAGAACGAAGGCAATTCCGAAAATGTAATTTTTTCACACCTTCCGGGGGCTCACAAAATTCTCCGTTTTCGACTTGACAAGGACGCCTTTTATTTGTATACAGTATACATTATATGTCGTTCTGTCGATTCCCGATCGGAATCGTGGATAAAAACCCCATGCTGGCGGGTTATTTCCATGCAGGCTGTAAATTGGGAACTATTCCTTGACAAAGGAAGAAGGCGATGATAGAAACTTAACTCGTTTTTAAAGGCTCTAACCATATTGAAGGAGGAAGATTATGTATCCAGGAATGAAAAAGTATCCAAATCTTTTCAGCCCCATCAAGATCGGTAAGGTGGAGATTAAAAACCGGATTAAATATGCCTCCACAGAGACAAATTTTAATTATCGGGATGGCTATGTCTCCGACAAAGAAGTGGGCTATATGGAGGCTCAGGCCCGAGGGGGAGCAGGCATTGTCACTTCACAAGGCGCCTTTACAGAACCCTCGGGTGAAGGAAAGGGGTATGTTGGAATGATGGCCATCTGGGATGACAAATTTATCCCGGGGCTTAAAAAGATTGCTGATGCCATCAAAAAACATGATTCTGTTGCCTGCCTCCAATTGATGCACTGCGGGCGAGTGGGGGGGATTGAACTTCCCTACACGGCCGGCCCTTCCAATGTCCCCCAGAAGCTACCCATCTTCCGGCCTCCCAAAGAGATGACCAAAGAGGAGATTCATCGTTGCATACAGGAGCATGTCGATGGCGCGGTAAGGGCAGTGGAAGCGGGTTTCCAGATTATTGAAGTCTCTGGAATTGTTGGATACCTTCTCTCTAACTTCATTTCTGCTTACACCAATAAACGAACGGATGAATACGGTGGAAACATCCAGGGACGAAGCCGATTCATGAAAGAGATTATCGAAGGGATTAAGAAAGCCTGCCCCTCTGATGTGGCCGTTGGCATCCGCCTCTGCGGCGAGGAGTTGCTGGACGACCGGGGTGGGAATACCCCGGAGGAAAGCCTTGAATCAATCAAAATCGCTGATAAGGCCGGCATTGACTACCTAAGCGTTACCGCCGGATGGCAAGAATCGCCTGTATCGGTGATCTCTCGAGATGTTCCCATGGGGAACTGGCTCTACATTGCAGAGCGGATGAAGAAGAATATAAAAGCTCCTATCAGCATGGCTTATCGTCTCTTCGTCCCAGAAATTCCGGAAAAAGCCATTGCAGACGGAAGGCTCGATCTGTGGGAGATGTGTCGCCCCATGATCGCAGATCCTTTCCTCCCCAAGAAGATTATGGAAGACCGTCAGCAGGATATCATCCCCTGCATCGCCTGCAATGTCTGCCTGGCCCGGCTTTTCAGGGATACGGAACTCTGCTGCACAGTCCGGCCTTCCCTCGGACATGAGACGGAAGTAGAATGGGGATTCTACGGTTTCCAAAAATCAAAGACGAAGAAGAAAGTCATCGTCGTCGGGTCAGGGATCGCCGGTCTTCAGGCTGCAGCCATTGCCGCAGAGAAAGGCCATGATGTGACCGTCTATGAGAAAAACGATCATGTAGGTGGTCAATTTGCTGCGGCCGCTCATGGACCTTGGGGCGACAATGAATTCCAGCGAATGGTTGATTATCTCAAGGCTCAATGCGGCAAGCATGGGGCTAAGATCGTCCTCAAGACTCCTGTGACCAAGGAACTCCTCGAGAAGGAAAAGGCTGACTCTGTGATTATCGCCACGGGTGCCGCCCCTGATCGATCGATCCCCGGCAGTGACAAGAAACATGTGATCTCCCTATTTGATGTTCTGGAGGGAAAGGCAAAACTTGGCCAGAACGTGGTCATCGTGGGAGGTACGGGAGCCGCCATCTCAACAGCCCTTTATATCATCGATAAAGGGAAGCATACGGTGACCATGGTGGATAAAACCAAAAAATTTGGGCTGGATGTCAATCCCTCCTATGTCTGGAGATATATGAAGAAACTGAAAGAGGGAAATGTGGTCCAGGTGGTCCTAAGCGCCGTGAAGGAAATTCGGGACAAAGAGGTGGTGTTGGAAGGACCGGACAAGAAGGAGACAACCATCCCTGCGGATTCCGTTGTCCTCGCCAATCTCGTTCCCAATAAAGAGGTCGGCTATGGTAAATATGCGAAGGATGTTTATATGATCGGCGATGCGGTTCAGGTCAGAAGGGGAACGGCAGCCATTCGCGACGGTTACAGGATGGGAATGAGGGTCGACTTCTGGCCCTATCAAACCTATCATCGGATCAAACATTAAACCAAAGATAAAAAATGAAGGGTGGCCTTCCTCTCCTGTTGCAGGCCACCTCCAATACCATCAAAAAAGGAGAATCTTATGGTACCTCATGTAGATGTCTTTAAATGCAATGGTTGTGGAACTTGTGTCAGGGAGTGTCCGGAGCATATTATTGGTCTGGTCAACAATAAAGCAGCAATTTTAACCGATCTCTGCGTGGAGTGCGGAATTTGCGCCTTTGTCTGTCCCTTTGTCTCGATCGTGAATGAACTTCCGAATGGGGGTTATGAAACCGGTAATATCATGCATTTTTCGAGGAGGTAAACCCCGTTAGAAATTCCAGTCGTTGCGACTCGAAATCGGACGGGGCATTATTTCTAACAGGGTAAAGGGTTAGGAACCCACGAGGTCAGCAAGCTTCGTGGACATTTTTAGGTTCGGCCAAAATAGGAGGTGTATGATGAAAGTCAATAAGATCGATCATATTTGTATTGCTGTGAAGGATCTTGACGCCGCACGAAAGCTCTGGGAACCCATCCTTGGAAAGCCGCAACCCGATGATCCCTATGTGGATGAACCTGAAAAGATCAGGGTGGCGAGATACTGGCTGGGGGAGGTGGGATTCGAACTGATGGAATCAACGACCCCGGACGGTGATGTGGCCAAGTTCATCGAAAAAAGAGGCGAAGGCGTCATGATCATTGGTCTCAATGTGGACAATACCGAAACCGCCATGAATGAGCTGAAGGCAAAGGGATATAAATTCATCGGCGGACTGAGACCCTTCAGGGGCTGTAAATTTGCCTTTGTCCATCCCAAGGAGGTCAACGGCGTTTTGCTGGAACTGATCGACTATCCATGGAATGAGTTTAAGAAAAAATAATAAAAGGCCATCCGTTCCTAAAGGCATCCCGGACGAAGCGGGGTGCCTTTTTTATTTTTTTCCCGCCTGGACACCTCTTAAACCAAAAAAACCCAAAGAAAAACCCCTTGACAACTCCACCGATTATTGATATTTCAAAACCTACCTTTAAAGGTGGGGAATTTAAAAACAACAACCAAAGAGTTAGAAAAGGAGGTGATGAAGAGAGAAACCCGCACCTAAAAAGAAATTTTATCACAAGAGAAGGAGGGAGATTATGAAGGAGTTTAAGGTTTTTCTCAGAGAAGACGAGATTCCGAAGCAATGGTATAATATTCAGGCGGATTTACCAAGTCCTCTTCAACCAATCATCCACCCTGGAACAGGACAACCGATCGGCCCTCAAGACCTTGCCCCTGTCTTTCCCATGAATCTTATTGAGCAGGAAGTCAACACCAAAGACCAATGGATTGATATTCCTCAGGAAGTGATGGAAAAACTCCTCATCTGGAGACCTACTCCCCTCCATCGCGCCTATGCCCTTGAAAAAGCGCTTGGAACACCTGCAAGGATCTACTATAAGAATGAAGGGGTGAGCCCTCCGGGAAGTCACAAACCCAATACCGCTATCGCCCAGGCTTATTACAACAAAGTCTTCGGGATCAAACGCATCGCGACCGAAACAGGTGCTGGCCAATGGGGAAGTGCTCTTAGCTTTGCCTGTTGTCTCTTTGGATTGGAATGTAAAGTCTATATGGTAAGGGTCAGTTATGACCAGAAACCTTACCGCCGTCTGATGATGAATACTTGGGGTGCCCACTGTGTTCCAAGCCCAAGCAAGGATACGAATGCGGGAAGAAAAACGTTAGAGCAAAACCCGGATCATCCAGGGAGTCTTGGACTTGCGATCAGTGAAGCGGTTGAAGATACTGTCACTTCGAAAGACACACGATATTCTCTTGGAAGTGTTTTGAACCACGTACTAATGCATCAGACCATCATCGGGCTTGAAGCAAAGAAACAGTTGGAAAAATTTGGGGAGAAGAAGGTTGATGTGGTGACAGGGTGTGTTGGTGGAGGAAGTAATTTTGGAGGCATTGCCCTTCCTTTTGTCCTGGATAAGATAAATGGGGCCAATATTACCATTATCCCTGCGGAACCAACCTCATGCCCTACCATGACCAGAGCCCCCTTTGTCTATGACCATGGCGATACGGCTGGAATGATCCCGTGGGCACCCATGCATAGCCTTGGACATACCTTCGTCCCGCCTCCCATTCATGCTGGAGGTCTTCGGTATCATGGTCTTGCCCCCCTTTTAAGCCAATTGATCATTGAAGGGCTGATTGAACCCCGGGCCTACAATCAATTAGAGTGTTACGCCAATGCCGTTCTCTGGGCAAGAACCGAAGGAGCCATTCCTGCTCCTGAAACCAGTCACGCCATTTCTGTGGTTATTGAGGAGGCAAAGAAGGCTAAGGAAGAGGGGAAGGAGAAGGTCATCCTTCTCAACTGGAGCGGCCATGGCATCATGGATCTGGGAGGCTACGAATCCTACTTCAGTGGAAAACTGGTTGATTACCCATTACCAGAGGAAGAGATGAAAAAATCTCTCAAGGCCATCGAAGGATTTCCAAAACCAAAGATGTTGAGGAAAGGCAAGCCTATTTAATTGGAATTAAATCCTACGGGTCTGACAGGCCCGTAGGATTTTTTTAAACTGACTTTGTGATAAAATATTCAAATGATTGAAGAACATGATCACCTCATTATTTATTGCTCCATTTTAGGGGGTGAAGTTCCATTCCAATATTGTCGAACCCTCAATGAAAACCTTCCCTGCCGAAAGATCATTATCTGCTGGGAGTTTCAGATTGAGATCGGAAAATTTCTGAACGAAAATTATTCCTTTGACCAAATCCAGCAGGTATTAGCACCCCCAACCCAGACCAGACTCGAAACAATTCTCGAACTCATTGAAAAAGCAAAAAAGATAAAAGAAGAAGGAGCGTGAGAGGATGCTGATCTCTGATCGATTAAGTAATATCAAACCCTCCGGCGTGAGGCGGATATTTGATCTGGCCCGTCAGATGAAAGATCCCATCAATCTCAGTATCGGAGAGCCTGACTTCGATATTCCGGAACCGCTCAAAGAAGAAGGAATCGAATGGATTCGCAAGGGCTTCAATAAATATACACCCACACAGGGCATCCCGGAACTGAGGGAAAAGATCGCCTCCCATCTCAAAAAAAAGGGAATCCATTTCGACGAGGTGATGGTGACGGCAGGAGTAACCGGTGGTTTATTGCTGGCCAGCCTTGCCCTCATCAATCCGGGCGATGAGGTCATCATCCCTGACCCCTATTTTGTAATGTATGAATATCAGGTTCTCCTGATGGGAGGCGTTCCTGTCTTCGTGGATACCTATCCTGACTTTCGTTTGAGGGAAGAAGAGTTCGTCAAGAAGATTTCAAAAAAAACCAAATTCATCATCATCAACAGCCCTAATAACCCGACCGGAGCCATCTATCCAGAGGAAGATTTGGAGATGGTCGTCAGGATTGCCCGTGAGAGAGACCTTCTCATTCTCTCGGATGACATCTATGACAGCTTTGTCTTCGATGAACCCTCCTGCCCCTGTATCGGACAACTTTATGAAAAGACATTAACCTTTGGCGGATTTTCAAAGGGTTGGGCAATGACGGGATGGAGATTGGGTTATGTGGCTGGTCCGAAGGAAATTCTTCAGCAGATGATCACGCTTCAACAATATACCTTCTCCAGTGTCAACTCCTTTGCCCAGAAGGCCGCCCTCAAGGCATTGGACTTCAATATGGAGGATTACATCAAACAATATAAGAGAAAGAGGGACCTGATCTATGAAGGGCTGAGGGAGAAGTTTCAAGTCCAAAAACCCCGGGGGGCTTTCTATATCTTTCCGGAAGTCCCTGGAAGAAATGGGGATGCCTTCGTCGAGAGGGCCATTCAAAACAATCTTTTCGTCGTCCCCGGTAGTGTTTTTTCGAAAAGAAATACCCATGTCAGGATCTCCTTTGCGGCTTCGGAGGAAACTCTCCTGAGGGGAATTGAGGTCCTCAACCGAATCGGTTAAGATAGGAAAAAATTTTGTAACTTCCCTGTCATCCCCACCCCCACCCCAACTCTCCCCCTGAGGGTGAGGGAATAATTGGGGAAACAACCCTCCCCCTGAAGAGACTGTGTCGCAATCGCGAGCAAAGGGGAAGAGGCAGTCAGGTTCCAAAGCTTTAGGATGCGGGTCTTTTAGATGATGGGAAATTGTCACTTGTATAAAATCAAATGTTTTCATATGCTTGGCACGCCTGAATCCGAACGGCTAAAGGTAACCGCCCTAAACCTTCTCCACCCGACCGCCTCTCCCCCTCTTCAAAAATGGGGTTTTTTCATATTACGACACAGTCTCGAAGGGGAGGGTAATCGTTACATACTTCGTGTAATTCCTCCCCCTTCAAGGGGGAGGTCAGGAGGGAGATGGGGAAAAGGAATCTAAAATTTATGAAAAGGGGTCATCATGTCGTCTAAAGAAGAAAGAGTTGTCCTTGGAAACGAGGCAATTGCCAGGGGAATCGTAGAGAGCGGATGTCATTTCTTTGCCGCCTATCCCGGAACCCCCAGCTCGGAAATTCTCCCTGCCATCGTCCGTTTTAAAAAGGAGAACAACCTCGACATCTATGTGGAATGGTCCATCAACGAAAAGGTGGCATTCGAAAATGCACTGGTAGCTTCTTACACGGGGAAGAGAACCGCGGTGGCCATGAAACAGGTGGGGCTTAATGTGGCTATGGATCCATTGATGAGTTCAGCCTATATCGGAACCGTCGGCGGTTTTGTGATCATCACCTGTGATGATCCCGGACCTTTTTCTTCACAGACCGAGCAGGACACCCGATTTATGGCCATGTTTGCAAAGGTTCCGGTTTTGGATCCGGCCAATCCAAAAGAAGCCCAGAAGATGTTGCCCATTGCTTTCGAGCTTTCGGAAAAATACCAGATCCCGGTCATTCTCCGGCCCGTATTAAGGGTTTCTCACGCCCAGCAGACGATCGCCTTCAATCCTATCGCTCAAATAGAAAGGAAAGCCAGCTTTGAGCACAATCCCCAGCGATGGAGCGCAACGCCAAGGTTCCGGTTCATCCTCCACAAGCAGCTTAATCAAAAGATCAAAAATATTGCAGAAGCGTTCAATTCAATGTCCCTCCTCAATTTTATTGAGAACGACAGGGACAGGGCCTCCCTGGGAATCATTGCCAGCGGAATCGGTTACTCCTTCGCTCGAGACATCCTGTCGGAACTCGGCCTTCAGGGAGAGATCCCGATTCTCAAGATTGGAACTCCCTACCCTCTTCCCGTTGAGATCGTGGAATCCTTCATCGGGAAATGCGATCATGTCCTGATCCTCGAGGAGACCGAACCCGTGATCGAGCTTCAGATCACGGATAAATCCAAACTCATTGGCAGGCTGGATGGGACCATTCCCAATGAAGGAGAGATGCTTCCCGAAACGATCACCCGTGTAATATCAGACCTCTGCACGAAGTTTTCCATCCCCGTGCCGGAAGTGAGGTCCACAGCCCCGCTTGAGAAGATGGTGGCTGATCTTGGTCTTTCGGTTCGGCGGCCAACCCTCTGCTCGGGCTGTGCCCATCGGGCCTCATTCTTCGCATTCAAACGCGCCTTCCCCAAAGGCATCTTCCCCAGCGATATCGGATGTTACACTCTGGGAATGAATCTCGAATCCGTGGATACCTGTCACGATATGGGCGCCGCCGTCACGTTTGCCAGCGGGCTCTATCAGGCTTATCATCAGGACGGCAAAGACATTCCCATCGTTGCCACGATTGGAGATTCAACCTTCTATCATTCGGGCGCACCCGGACTGTTAAATGCAGTCTATAATGGGGCAAAATTTATACTCGTCATCCTCGACAACTCCATTACAGCGATGACCGGTATGCAACCCACTCCGGAATCCGGACTGACGGCTGATGGCCATCCCGGCAACCCCCTCTCGATTGAAGAGCTGGTGAAAGGATGCGGAGTCAAATACCTCCGGGTCGTCAATCCCTACGACATCAAGGGATTGATACGGGAAGCCGAAAAAGCCTACAAGTATACTCTGCAAAAAGACGGGGGAATGGCTGTCATCATTACCCGCTATCCATGCGTCATCAATCAAAGGGAGCAGCTCAAAGTGAACCCCGTCAAGGTCGATATCCGCCATACCCCTGCGCCGGAAAAGGGTCTGCCTCAGGTTAAAAGCAAAGAGATGCCTTCATCCCTTCTGCCTGTGATTCAAGAAGACAAATGTTGTCAATGCGACACCTGTGTGATCCAGTGCCCTGTGGGAGCGATTTCCAGAACCGGCGATGACTATGTCATTGATTACAACAAATGCACAGGGTGTCGCGTCTGTGCCCAGGAATGCCCCACCTCGGCGATAGAAATGCCTGCCGTAGGGGCTTGTATTGCATGCGGTTACTGCCTTAGACGATTTGAGTGCCCCTCGCTAATCAGAGGGGAGGATGGCCGTGTCAAGATTGACCGGTTGACCTGCGTGGACTGCGGCCTCTGCCTCCAAGTCTGCGGTCAGGGCGGTATTTATAAAGTTTCATCATAAGGTCAAAGATTCACATCAAGGAAATCTTTATGAATTCACAATCCTCAATCCGAAATCCGCAATCCACATTGGAAAAGATGAACATCCAGATGATTATTTCCGGTGTGGGGGGACAGGGCGTTCTCCTGGTGACACGCATCATCTCCGACTTTGCGCTCCGCGAAGGATACCCACTGATCGGTTCCGAAGATCATGGGATGAGCCAGAGGGGAGGCTCCGTGATCACCTATCTGAAGATCGGAGATTTTAACAGCCCTCTTGTAAAAAGGGGAAGCGCTGACATCCTCTTATCTCTTGAAAGGAGCGAGGCATTAAAAACCCTTCACTATCTCCGCCCCTCTTCAAATGGCCAAAACGGAGGCCTCGGTTTTATCAATGCCTCCGATCCCAACTATATGAACGAGCCGATCCGAAATTACCTGAGAGAGAAGGGGATTGAAATTCACATCTTCCCGGCGGACCGCATCGCCGTAGAAATGGGATCGGTCCAATCGACCAACATCGCCCTGATCGGCTTTGCCTCCGCCCATCCCAGATTTCCTTTTCCGCATGATAAACTGAGGCAATCCATCGACCGTGTCACTCCTCCAAAATTTCGGGAAGTGAGTTTAAAAATTTTTGACAAAGGATTCTTGGAGGGGGGAAAATCGATGAAACCGTAACTTTTATCCCCAAACATCCTCTCTCGCCGACCTGAAGTCTTTCCCAATCTTCAAATTTCAAGAAACATACCCTAAAAAATCCTGTGGCGAGACAATCTTGCATGATATTCCATTGCTTTTCAGTTGGTCTTGCGAAATGCTAAGCAAGTCTTTGTCTCCCGTGACCAGGAAATCGGCTCCTGTCTCCTTACACAGAGAGAGATAATGGTCATCCTTGGGATATCTTGATAAAACCACAGGGGTTAAAAGGGAAACAGGTGTTGCCAGAGTCAATAATTGTTGGATTTTCTCATGGATGAATGAGAGTTGTTCTTCGGAAAGTTTTTTTGAAAGTCCGGGCAGGACTCCTATTAATTCCCTTATGATCGTCTCCGACACATAGACTTCATGACTTTCCAGGGCTCGAACAACTGCTTCCAGAGGCTTTCCTCCAAAAGCAGCTGAGATGATCACATTGGCATCAACGATCACCTTAGCCATAGATCTTCTTCCTGGCTTGGTCGAGCGCTTTGAGCGCTTCTTTTTTTGAAACTCCTGCCTCGCTTAACACTCTTCCAATTTCCAAAAGGATGATCTCCGGGCTATTTTCCTCAACCGGGGTGAGGCGGGCAATCGGTCTTTTCCGTTTCAATACCACGATCTCACTCCCTTCATTTAAATATCTCACGACATCCTCTTTGAATTCTCTGACACCCACAAATTTCATCTTCGCCACCTCCGGAGTAAATGTTACCACAAATGTGGGAATAATGCAAAAGCCTTTGAGACGAAGATTTCAAACATTTGACAACTCGTCAAAAAAAAGATAATCTATAAATATCGGCATCTTGGAGGAATAAGCGATGAGCAAAAAAATGATTAAAAGATTGATCTTTGGACTTTCTTTAGCTCTTCTCCTGTCTGGCCTTTTCTTTTGTATTGATAAAGACAAGGCCAATTCCCTTCCCAAAAACGATAAATTGACCACGGCTAAATCTCTCGGCCAGGCCTTTGTGGAGGTCGCAAAAAAGGTCCAACCTTCTGTCGTCAATATTACCACGGAAAAGACAATCACGATCAAGCCCTGGGAAAGATTCGGTGAAGATTTTTTTAAGGGAAGCCCTTTCGAAGAGTTTTTCAAGGGGTTTGGTAGCCCCCGTGAAAAAGGAAAGGAGTATCGGCACAGACAGAGAAGCGGCGGATCAGGAGTCATCGTTGACAAGGAGGGCTATATCCTCACAAACAACCATGTGATAGAAGGGGCGGATAAGGTCAAGGTGCGTCTCAACGATGGGAGGGAATTCATTGCCACAGTCAAGGGTCAGGACTCGAGGACAGATCTCGCTGTTCTCCACATCAAAGCGAAGGACCTCCCCGTGGCTATTCTGGGAGATTCGGATAAGCTTGAGGTCGGCGAGTGGGCCATTGCAATCGGAAGCCCCTTTGGACTGGAGCATACGGTCACCGTGGGGGTCATCAGCGCCAAAGGACGTTCAGGATTGGGAACAGGAACCTACGAAGATTTCGTTCAGACCGATGCTTCAATCAACCCCGGCAACAGCGGGGGCCCCCTCATCAATATTGATGGAGAAGTCATCGGCATCAATGCCATGATCATCCAGCCGGGCACAGGGATCGGGTTTGCCATCCCCATCAATACGGCCAAACAGATATTGAACGACCTCATCAAAACAGGCAAAGTCGTCCGTCCCTGGCTGGGGATCAGCGTCCAGGACCTCACACCCGAGATGATGGAACATTTCAAAGTGAAAGAGAAAGAAGGGGTGCTCGTCGGACAGGTCTATCAGGGCACAGGAGCCGAAAAGGCCGGGCTGGCATCAGGCGATATCATCAAATCGGTGGAGGATAAGCCCGTTAAGAATGTGAGTGAACTGATAAAGGAAATCCAGAAGAAAAAAGTGGGCCAGAAACTGAAACTTTCCATTGTCAGGGATGGGAAGGCGATGACCATCGAGATCACCACCTCTGCTATGCCCGACAAGGCCGAATTGCAGAAGGAGAAGGAAGGGGAGGAAAAATTAGGGGCAAGGGTTCAGGAATTGACCCCTCAGCTATCGGCTCGATTCCGTATTACCGGAATCAAACAGGGCGTGGTCGTCCTGGCCGTGGAGGACGGGAGTTTTGCCGATGAGATGGGCTTGCAGGAAGGGGATGTCATTCTGGAGATCAACCGGAAGAAGATCGAGTCATTGAAGGATTTTGAAAAGGCGATGAAAGACGCCAGTGTCGAAAAGGGCATCCTCTTTCAGATCCATCGAAAAGGAAGCAGTTTCTATCTAACCTTCAAAAAATAAAAAAAGGTTATCAGGATATCAGGGAATCAGGATGCAGAATACCAGGAAATCAGGATATCGGGTGAAATCATTAAACCGTCAGTTTTTTTGTTTACTGGTATCCTGATATTCTGATACCCACAACCTGTTATCCTGGTACCCTGATATCCTTGGAATCAACCTGCGGCTTTCACATACCTCATTCTTAAATCGAAAAGGATTTGTTCGATAAATTTCTCTTCCTCTGGAGTCAAATTCCCCTTTGTCTTCTCTTTAAGCATCCCGATGAGGTCGATGGTCTGTTTGGCTACGGGAAGATTTTTTGACTGTTTTTGAGTAAAGGGATCCTCGATCTCTCCCAATTGGATGAGGGCAGATGTGCTAAGCGACAAAATCAAATTCGCAAAATTGATCTCCGGAAGAGGGCCCTCCTCTTCCGGGATTTCTTCTTTTATTGGCTCCTCCTTCATCTCATCTTTGGGGGAAACCTTTTCCTCCTCTTTTTGGGCAGTAAACCTCTTGTCCCTCACAACAAAACTCTTTTCCGTCTCATTATTTCTCTTTTCGTCAGCCATGGCATCCTCCAGAAAGGGTTAATCCGTATGGGCTTAATATAAAATAATTTGTAATTATTTCAATAAGATATATCGCTTGTCTTGACTTTGATAAATCGATATATTATATTTTTAGCACTCTCTCTTTTGGAGTGCTAATTAATCGATATGGGGTTTATATAATGTCCACACTGCCTTCTGTCAAGAATTCTCTTGATACTTATCTCGTACAGATCAATCAGTTCCCCCTCTTAACACCCGAAGAGGAGTTTAGTCTTGCCAGAAAATATCGTGAACACAATGATATTGGCGCGGCACATAAATTAATTACAGCAAACTTGAGATTTGTTGTCAAGGTCGCCCTTGAATATAAGTCTTATGGCGTTAAACTTCTTGACCTCATCCAGGAGGGAAATATAGGGTTGATGATGGCGGTCAAGAAATTTGACCCTGACAAAGGAAACAGGTTCATCTCGTATGCCATCTGGTGGATCAGGGCCTTTATGCAGAATTTTATCATCAAGACCTGGAGCCTGGTGAAGATAGGAACCACCCAGGCCCAGAAGAAACTTTTTTACAAAATCGGAAAGGTGAGAAAGGCGCTCGAATCTGACCGGGAGAATGAAGAGAAGTATGAGCTTTTAGCCAAAGATTTAGATGTTCCCAAAGAAGATATCATCGAGATGGAGCAGAGGATGGCCGCAAGGGATCTCTCCCTCGATGCACCTTTTGACGAAGGAAAAGAACTGACGCATCTCGACCTCCTTCAGGAAGAATCTCCCAATCAGGAAGAAATGCTGGCTCATGAACAGGAGAAAGAGGCCCGGGAAAGGGAGGTCCAGAAGGCATTGAAACGTTTAAACGAAAAGGAAGTCTTCATCATTAAAAACAGGGTGATGTCCGACGAACCCCTCACTCTCCAGGAGATTGGCACCCAGCTTAAACTTTCGCGGGAGCGGGTCAGGCAGATTGAGAGTGAGGCGCTAAAGAAGTTAAAAAGGGAGATCGGCTCCAGCATGCAACTGCAAGCCTAAAAGGGTCTGCGAGGGCATTAGAAATAACCAATCACCAAATTCCAAAAACCAAATAATCACCAATGGCCAATACCCAAAAAAAGAATTCGATCATTAGTAAATTGATTATTGGAAATTATTTGGATATTGGTGCTTGGTTATTGGAATTTAAAGTAATCGCATGAACTAGATTGGAGGAGGTTGTCGGAATGCCCATCTATGAATACCAATGTCGAAAATGTAACGAGGTCTTTGAGATCTTTCATAAGATAGATGAGGACTGCAATGCGGCCTGCCCCAAATGTTTGGGCCCGGCCAAAAAACTGATTTCAGCCACCAGCTTCATCCTCAAAGGCTCTGGCTTCTATGTGAACGACTACCCTTCGCAAAGCCGGAAAGAAGCGAGTAAGTCGGAAAAAGAGTCTTCTGAAACACCGAAGAGCCTAAAGGCTGAGGATAAAACGGCAGAAAAGAAAGCCGACATAAAATAAAAAGTCTCCTCCTCCTCATGGTCAGGCTTTGAAGAAATTTTTGATAAAGAAAATAATGTCGAATACCCGATTTTCAGCTACGGAATAAATTGAATCTAACCTATCTTTTATCCAGAGTTGACTCCAAGAACCCGATCAATAAAGCTTCCTGGAACCGCAGTAATTTTATCAGTTAACCGATAAGGGTGTGAAGTCCTTGAAGCGATATATCCAGCAATAATATTTTCCTCCCCGTAGGATTTTATCAGGGCATTCATCCCTTTCAAGCTGGCTTGGTCTACCTGTTCCGCATACTTACACTCAATCGCAATAAACTGGCCCCCCCGTTCAATGAGAAGATCAACCTCTTCTCCCTGTGAAGTCCTCCAAAACCAGAGCGGCACGGTTTTTCCTTGTGAGTAGAAATGCTTCACGACCTGCATGACTACATGGGTCTCCCACAAAGCCCCAACCATGGGGTGCTTTGAAAGTCCTCCCCAATTTTCAAAACCCATCAGGAAGGCGGCAAGTCCTGTATCACAAAGATAAAGTTTGGGAGACTTCACTAACCGCTTGGTCATGCTTTTGTAATAGGGTTCCAAGAGAACGATCTGGCCAGAGGCTTGCAAGACAGAGATCCATTTCTTGGCTGTATTGGGAGCAATCCCGATGTCACGGGCAAGATCTGAATAGGAAAGAGTTTGACCCGTCCTGCTTGCAATGGCTCTTAAGAAGCGATCGAAATCTCTGAGATTGCCAACGCTCAGTATGTTTCTAACATCTCGTTCAAGATAAGTGGTCAAATAGGATGTATACCAAAAAGAATGATCGACCTCCGGTCTTACATAAAGTTCAGGATACCCACCATGAAAAAGATAATGGCTCTCATCGAAGCGATGAAGGGCATCCTTTAGCTCTACAGCAGATAAGTTCAGCATATTTAATACACCGCACCTGCCTGCTAAACTCTCTGATACTCCTTGCATCAATAGGAAGTTTTGTGAGCCGGTCAGGATATAGAGGCCGGGTTTTTTATCCTTATCAATCATTACCTTGAGGTGCCGGAAAAGAGATGGAGCATACTGAACTTCATCTATGATCAAGGGGGTGTCAAAACGTTTGAGGAATTCCTCAGGCAAGGTTTCAGCTTGGGAGGCAATAGAGGGCAGATCAAGGGATACATAATCCGCATTGGGGAAAACTTTGCGCACCAGTGCGGTTTTCCCGACCTGCCTTGGACCCGTCACCAAAACCGCCGGAAATTGCCGAGACATTGCCTTCAGAGTTTTCTCATATTTTCTTGTAATCCACATGCAAATATTTTGCATTTTGATTGCAAATTTGTCAAGTTCATTTTCTCCGTCTTTGCAGGATCATCTGTCCGGAAGCACAATGTATTTTCCAATTGATCAAAAAAGAAAAAGGTGATCAATTTACCCCGTTAGAAAGCCCCGCAGCTCTACTGCGGGGATGGTGGTTGTTTCCTTTTCAGCGAACCCCGTTAGAGATTTATCTCTAAACGGGGCGAATACGGGGTTTAGGGCAGCTCTTTCCGGATCGAACGGAGCTAAACCACTTGTAATGAGATCTACGTTCACAAATTCTAAGCATTTCACATACTCCGGGAGAAACTTACAGGCGAAGGTCGTCTTCCCAGCTCCATTGGGACCAGCAATGATGTAAAGATTTGGTTTTTGATCTTAATTCTTCAAATAATTTCCTCGCTCGACGGCTTATCACATCTTTGAACAAGTTGACTGAATTATTCAGTTACGAACTGAAGTCTAAATTTTTAGATTTTATCGCCAGATGTCATCATTTGCTTCGAACCTCAATACAGCCGGCTTGCTCTTTTGTTTTTAATTCCCCAATCCACAATCTAAATTCACCCGACTTGGTCGGGACAAACGCAATTGAGATGGCCAATACCAATTTACCGTTGCCTGGTCCTGAGATTCTTTCCCTAAATTCACAATTCAAGGTCTGACACCGAAGCCTTCTTCTGAAAATCCAAACATCCAAAGCCTGACCCTAAGGACTACTAAGGACTTTCTAGTTGTTTCGGATGGCCTCAATTTCGTAAAACGACCGAGCCAGGGTCGATTCAACACCGACAAGATGTCGATAGAGGGACCACGATAGGTTGGGATGCAGTAGGCCAGACTTCCACGATTGGTCACACGATGTGCGACCAATTCCCGTTGGGAAGGTAATAATGGCAGAGACTGATGTTTCGCATTCTGGCAGAGATTGGTCACGCAGTGTGTGGCCAATTCTCCCCCTGAGTAAGTCAGGGTATTCAAGGAAGAACTGGCGGAAAAGCTTTAGGTTGGTGGCGCTGTATCCGCTACCGAAATCCTTCTGGAGTTTCTTCGAAAGTTCAACAATCAACTTCTGTCCATAAATAGCTTTCTTACGTCCACGCTGTTCCTCCTCAACGATCTCTCGTCCGACGAGCCAGTTGGCAATTACTTGTGCAGTGTTTACTGAGCGTACGGCCACCCCCCTGGCCGATTCCAGAATCTGCCGGATACGTTTATATAATTCCGTCCTTCTCCTTCCCGACATACACTCCTTTACCTAACCAGGAGGCATCCATTTTTCCCTGAAGTGTGATGAGTCAACCAATAATATGAACCCGTCCCCTAAAGCTTCCCGTCCAATGTGAGATTTTTCTTCGGGGCTATTTTTCTCTAAAAAGACCTTTTTCTTTTCCTTTAATATTTTCGTAAATAGCATCGATCAGTTTCTTTGCATCTTTTATGGACTGATCCGCTTCTGTTTTTGATATGGGGCTATCAAACTCATAGACAAACCTATGCCTTTTCTGCCTCATTCTATGAAATTTGTTCATTAACAAACGATAATCTTCACCTAAAACATTGGAACAAAATTCTACCACTGTTTTGTGTTGGTCTTTCCCTTTAGGTCAATACCCAAGAGAGAGCATTAAGGCTCTTCCTGCCCGAAGCATAGCATGGTAGGCAATCGTGAAAGCCCACTCCTCATCACGACTTATAATCGCCTTGGCGGTCACTAAGTCTTTCCCTACCCTCCCCAACGCCCTATTTACTTTATCAATATTTGCGTTTATCTTTTCGATGAGCCCTAAGGACTCAAGGCCTTCTAATTTCATCTTTATTTCCAAGGAGCATAACTTTAGGTTCTTTGAGAACGTTCAATATAAAAGGGTCTTTGAACACAATCTTTTCCCGAAACTCCTTTAATGAATATGAAGTGATGTTTATTGTTTTTCTCAATTGATTCTCTGCTTGGGAAACCATCTCCTCCAATTTATCTAAATCCCCTTTCCCAACTATCATGAGATCAATGTCGCTTTCCATATGCTCCTGGTTTTTTGCAAAAGAGCCATAGATCAATGCATATCTTATCCCCGGAACTTTTTCCAATGACTTCTTGATGATTCCCACGACGCCGATGGTCTTAAAAACCAGTCCTTTCAATTCCTCATAAAAAGGGCAATCTTTATTCACTTTGAAATATTTTTGTCTACCCTCCGTTTCGGAAATGAGAATCTTCAGGGACTCTAGTCGAGCCAATTCTCTGCTCAAGTTTGTCGGATCTTCAGTCAATAGAGATTGCAGTTGCCTAATAAAAAAACGTTCGTCGACGTGGGTAAAAAACCAACTCAGAATTTTCGCTCTTAACTTAGACCCGAAGAGTTTTTCCATCATAATGGAGAACACCCCTAAAAGGATTGTAGTAAATAATACTACAATTGTAGTAAAAAAAGCTACAAATTTAACCCGATCAACTCAGAATATTTCTCCCGAAGTGTGATGGTGATTGACTAATATGAACCCGTCCCCGATCTCATCTTTACCTTTTCCAAAGATCATCAGGCACGCCCCACCTGAACGTCCCTCATATCCGTTTCGTTCGCCGACTGATTGCCAAGGTGCAAACGACCCGTGGTTATTCTTTTCTCTTTCTGGATATCTTCTTTTGCTCAGGACGGAATATGGAATATGGGGACGTTGGTTCAAATACAACTTAACCATCACCGAAACAACCCCCAATCCTTCTTCTGGAAAATCGTCAAATCTTCAATCGGTGCAATCGCTGGCATAGTTACTCCTGAGGAAAAACATGATTCGTGGATCGTGACCGTGATTCGTTAATCAAACCATTTTAACTTGACCGTCTCCCCCTCGACTGAATCGGGGAAGCGCAAATTCTGAATCACACTATTTTAGTGCCTCTTCTGTTGTCCCGTACAATTGGATCGGCATTAACTCAAAGGTTGAATATCCTTCAGCAAATTTCTGAAAGACACCGCTCGTATTTTTTTATCTAATGGAAAGGTATAGTCTCCTGCATGGGTCACATCCAGAGATTGGAGATGAAGATCGGACAAGGCATGACGCATGGAAGGGGTAATCTGTGGAGAAGTCGTCCTCTTGATCTCAAACCCTATCCGCCTTTGCCCTTTGACAATCAGAAGATCCAACTCTGCTCCTCCATGGGTCGCCCAGAAGAAACAATCCTCCCAACTGACGCCGAGGTGATCAATGACCTGTTCAAGAACAAAGCCCTCCCATGAGGCTCCGACCTTTGGATGGTTCTCAAGATCCTTAAGTGTTCTGAGGCCCAATAGGGTATGCAATAAACCACTGTCTGCAATGTAGATTTTCGGAGCTTTCACCTGTCGCTTCGATAGGTTCTCATACCAGGGCAAAAGCTGACGGACCACCAGGGCTGCACTCATCAGATCCAGATAGTTGCGGATGGTCGTGTCTGCCACCCCAAAAGACCGAGCAAACTCAGAACTATTCCAGATTTGGCCGTGGTAGTTTGCCAGCATCGCCCAAAAGCGACGGAGCGTGGCAGATCGAATGGTAATTCCAAATTGAGGGAGATCCCTTTCTAAAAATGTACGAATAAATCCCTGACGCCATTCATCGCTCTCGGTCTGGTTACGGGCCAGGTACGATCTTGGAAAACCTCCCCTTAACCATCGCTGATTGTAGTTCTCAATGCCAACCTCTTCGAGAGAAAACCCACCCAGTTCGTGGTAGAAAATCCGGCCTGCCAGAGTCTCAGAACTCTGGCGAAGCAAGTCGGGTGAGGCACTACCCAGCACCAGAAAACGGACGGCGGATTGGGGGCGATCCACTAAAACCCGTAAGATTGGAAAAAGGTTGGGCTGCCGGTGGACTTCGTCAATGACAACCAGTCCCTTCAGGCCTCTCAAAGCAATCATGGGATCGGAAAGCCGAGCCGTATCTTCGGGGTTTTCCAGATCGAAGTAGGAAGTTGGACCTTTTGTTCTCTCAATAAGAATTCGAGCCAGAGTGGATTTTCCGACCTGGCGTGCACCGATTAATCCCACCACGGGATGTCTTCGGAGAAGTCCTTGAAGCGTTTCCACTTCTTGTTTACGGTTTATCAGCATGAGATGAGTTTACCTTGATAATTCTGTCTTGTCAACCGATATTTCAAGGTACGAAATGGAGCCCCGCGGGCAAAGCCCGTGGTTCCCAAAAAAACGCCCACAGAATCAAGGCCTTGGGGAAGGCCTTGGGGTCACATCTTCACGGGCTGTTGCCTAAAAGGTCAATCCAGAAGTATCTGAACATTTAATCTTCGATGCATGATAACCGAGGGTAATTAAGATTCAAAAGCACTATTGGGCCGATATTTGAGTTCATCAACCCCTTAAAACCTGTCTGAAGATGGGGACATTGGTTCAAATACAACTTAACCATCATCGAAACGCCCCCAATCCTTCTTCTGGAAAATCTTCAAATCTTCAATCGGTGCAATCGCTGGCATAGGTTACTCCTGAGTGAAACCGTGACCCCCGATATGTCGGGGCAGGCGTTTCCGTAAGATTATTGCTTCTTCTGCTTTTTAAATCCTTTTGAGACCTCATAGGGCACATGTGGTTCTTCCACGAGAAAACCTATAGGTCGCTTCTTGGTCTCCGGAGGTGCCATCAGCTGCCGAATGGCTTCGAAAACAATTTTGAATTGGGCATCGTATTTCTTTTCGAGTTCATCCAATCTTCTGGCAAGCTCTTTGTTTGACGCAAGTATTTGTCGGAGCCTAACAAAGGCCCTCATAATTTCAATATTCACCTTAATCGCTCTCTCACTATTTAGTACACTCGAAAGCATGGCTACACCCTGCTCGGTAAACGCATAGGGGAGTGCCCCGCCCAAATACTTCTTGTGTGGTATCACATTTTGTGATACCAGCTGTTCTGCCTCAGCGATACTTAGCTGAAACATGAAATCTTCAGGGAACCTATTGATATTCCTTTTCACTGCTTGATTTAAAACCCTTGTTTCAACATTGTAGAGGATCGTTAAATGAATACTCGGCATTACCTTCTGTCCACGTATTAATAGGATGGATCGTTCAATCTGCTCAATTGGAATAATGGCTTTCTGACCTGTCATCCTAACCTCATTTCTGCTTACACAATGAGGTCACAATTCATGACCTCAAGCAAAATAAAAATTTCTTTTGAAATCACAAATTGTGATTTCAAGGTGAAGAAATCCCCTCATGTGTTTTATTACCTTAAAAGCAAAAATCCCATTCCTTTTCAGAACAGGTTTATTGTTGGAAGATCCATGAGATCCGCCTCCACCGGAATTTGCCCCAATATATCAAAAAAAGAAATTTATGGCAATCCTTGACACAATATAAATCGTCAGGGGTTAGGTGAAATCGGAAGGCAGCCCATCTTGATATCCATCTTCAGACAGAAGAGAGATGTGGCACATGAATTATGGCGACGATGATACCTACTGATATTGGGGAGTTTGAGACCTAAAAATTGGCAGAAGAATTGGGGCACCCATTAAAAGGCACCTGAGACCAGACAAGCTTTTTGAGGGATCTTGGCCCATTTGAATAAAGGAGACGACCCTATTTTCTTTTTCGTTTCAACAAACTGACGACCTCATCCAGGATTAATTGAGAGACCTCCTCTTTTGACATTAAAGGAAGATCTTTCACCTCTCCGGATGGGTATAGAAACTTCACCTGATTCGTTTCTGAGGTAAAACCCGCCCCAGGCTTTGTCACATCATTGACCACAATCAGGTCTAAATTCTTTTCTTTCAATTTCTTTCTCGCATTGGAAACGAGGTCCTCGGTTTCTGCGGCAAACCCGACCAGAATTCGCTTTCCCTTCTTCTCTCCTATCTCTCTGAGGATATCCCTTGTCCTCTCCAATTCAAGAGAGGAACTAGAAGCAGTCTTCTTCAGTTTTGCCCGGCTGATCTCCCTTGGCCGGTAATCCGAAACGGCAGCGGCTTTAATCACCACAGAACAGTCTTTCAGATGCGCAAAGACAGCCTTTCTCATCTCCTCAGCCGTCGTTACAGAAACCAGTTCAATGTCACTACGGGGAAAAGGCAGAGAGGTGGGCCCTGAAACCAATACAACCTCAGCCCCTCTCCTTCTGGCCACTTTTGCCAGGGCATATCCCATCTTTCCTGAAGAAGGATTGGTGATGAATCGAACCGGGTCAATGGATTCCTGGGTTGGCCCGGCGGTGACAAGGATTCTCTTTCCTTTTAAATCCTTCGGAGACAGGATATCTTCCATCCTCTCCAGAACGTCACCTAGCTCAGCCAGCCTTCCCTTTCCATACCAATGGCAGGCTAACTCCCCCTCCCCGGGTTCCATGAAATGGTAATTCCAATCCTTCAAGGTCTCGATATTCTTCTGGAGAGCCCTGCTCTCCCACATATTGACATTCATGGAAGGGGCAAAAAGGACCGGAGCTTTTGAGGCCATCACCATGGTGGAGAGAAAATCGTCTGCTATTCCATTGGCTATCTTTCCGATCACATTGGCGGTTGCCGGGAGGACCACGATCAGCTCTGCCAAGTCGGCCAGTGCGATATGACCGATCTGCGTCTCATCGGTGAGGGCAAACGGATCCGTCACCACCGGATTTCCGGAAAGAGTTTGAAAGGTGAGAGGGGTGACGAATTCCTGTCCATTCCGGGTCATGACCACATGAACCCTTGCCTCCTGTTTGACCAGAAGCCTGACAAACTCAGCGGCCTTATAAGCCGCAATCCCTCCGGTTACCCCTAAAACGATCTCTTTTCCCTTCAGCATGATTATTTCTATATCATAAAAAGACCAAATCCACAACACCTATGGGGTGTGTTTGACATTTCCTCTTTCCGCTGCTATCTTGCCTATAAATAGAGTCTGTCCATAAACTAAAGATTTTTGAAAAGGTCGTCATTCCGGCGAAGGCCGGAATCCAGTAATTTCAGTCCCGCCAAAGGCAGGACTGGATGCCAGATCAAGTCCGGCATGACACAAAAAGTGCATTTATAAACAGACTCTAAATAGATAGATAAAGAGACGGAGAATTAAATATGGCTGAGCGGGACCCGATCGATCTGATCAAAAACCAATTAAGCCGATGGGAGGGAATGGCAGACCTCCATCCTGACCACGAGCTTTTCAAACAATGGCAAGCCGAAACCCGAACCATACTGGAAAAGGTTTTCAATCCCAAATCGACTCATGTTCAAAATTTCATGGCCCTTCGGTTTCGAGAGGTCAGCGTAAAAGCATTTGATTCTCCGGAGATCAATAAAATCAACTCTGCGCGCTATAAAAGGGATATCGAGAATGCAAAAAATATCCTGCTTTCGGCTATCAAAGAATTGACTCTCGATCGAACCCTCTTTAAGAAAATCCAGACCACCCCAAAAACAGTGGAGATCTCCCTCACGGGCGAATATTTCATCTCCACTGGAATAACAGATCCTGAGGTGAGAAAGGCTATTGAACTCGCTTTTGAGGGGAGCGGTTTGACCTCTGTTTATGGCGGCGCCCTTTCGGGGGAAGGGGAACCCCTTAATCAACGGATAGATCACATCAAACGTGCCAGGTTTGGAATTTATGACCCTTCATCTCCCAACAAGGAGGCGCTCCTCGAACTGGGGGTCGCCCTCGGCATGGGGAAAAAGGTGACGATCATTTATCAAAAAGGTTTTAGATTCCCCGAAATGATGAGGAAATTTCCCAAAATCGAATATGAAAATCTCACCGAACTCACCGACCAATTGAAGAAAAAAATGGGCTGAGAATGAGCGAAGTCCGTCCTGACTGAATCTGGACGCTACTAAAAAAGGGGGGGCGTTAGCTAACCAATCATTACATGCAACTGAGTCATTATAAAACTCTCCCAGAGAGCACTGAAATTCTTTTGCTATCTGATTACATTGATTAAAAAAATGACTCGACAGATTTTCCTTTATTTATCCATGCATTTCTAATCTGTGTAATTATCGCTAATCGGTGTAATCAGAGATTTCTGGACTTTCTCAGAAATCTCCCTAAAATTCTTGACATCGGGAACGGCTTGGGTATATAACATTTCTTGTATACAGTATCCAATCAATTGACCTTGGGGTTGCAGGGATGGAAGAGGTTGACCTTTTCAAAAAGATAACGGTGTTAAGCCTGGAACAGGCCACGGTCCTTCCCTATCTGACCCTCCGTCTCGTTGAGGACGGAGCCAGGGTGATTCGCATCGAGCATCCGGTCTATGGCGACCCCAACCGGAGAGTGGGAGAAGATGTTCTGAAAGAAGACCGAATGTTCTCCTACTTTCTTCCGATCAACGCAGGGAAAAAGGCTCTGACTCTGGATATAGGAGCGCCGGAAGGTCGGGAGATTCTGAAAAAGCTGATCCTCAAGCTAAAGGTGGATATTTTTGCCACCAATCAATTGCCTAAAAATTATCCCAAACTCGGGATCGAGTATGAAACGCTCAGGCAGATTAAAGAGGACATCATCTGGCTTGGGATGACCGGCTTTGGCCCGCAAAGCAATGAGGCGGCATACGATCCTATCTTGCAGGCCAGGGGCGGGTTGATGGAATTGACCGGTGAGAGAGATGGTTCTCCCCAGGTCCTGGGCATACCACTTCCCGATATGGGCGCAAGTGAACACGGTTATGGCCTCTTGATGAAGGCCCTCTATGAGAGAGCGGTCACAGGCAAAGGAAGCCGCATCGACCTCTCCATGTTTGAGAGCACAACATCCTGGCTCACCCAGCCAATCACCCATACGGTTACATTTAAGAAGAAGGTGGCACGAAGGGGAAATACCCACGAATTCTTTGCTCCGGTCTCTGTCTATGAGACAAAAAACGGATATGCCTATATCGCGGTCGGGAATGACCGGCAATGGGAAACAATGACGAAAATTCCGGGATTCGAATCTCTTTACAAGAAAGAATACGAACGGAATGCGGGCCGGATTGCGGATGTGAGCCATTTAAATCAGGCGGTCAATGCGATTACTAAAAATTTAATGACGGAGGAGCTCATCGACATCTTCAACAAGGCCACGATCCCCATTTCAAAAGTGAATACGATCGAAGAAGTGGTTAATGACCCTCTGGTGAAACCCAATCTCATCCGGAGCAAAGACTCCAAAACAGGGCTTGAAATAACTGTGGCGCCTCCTCCCTTTATGACCCCCTATCTGAAATCAACCGGGCAGACACTCCCTTTCCCTCCTCGATTCGGGGAGCATAATGAGGAGATCTACGGCGGCCTGTTAGGATACAGCCCGGAACGGCTGAAGGAGTTGAAGGAGAAGAACATTATTTAATTTCGGAATTCGGATTGCGGATTTCGGAATTAAATTCCGCATTCCGCAATCTGCAATCCACAATCAATAAAGGAGTGAGATATGTCTCTCGATTTTTCTTTTACCGAAGAACATGAGTTTTTCAGGCAGACCGTGCGGGATGCCGTGAATCGGCTGATCATGCCCAGGGTTAAGGAATTAGACGAAAAGGAGGAATTCCCCTGGGACCTCTGGAAGGAATTTGCCGGCCTCGGGTATCTCGGTTTAAGGCATAAAGAAAAATATGGCGGAATGGAGACCGATACGATCATCCAGATGATCTTCTACGAGGAACTGGCCAGAGGGTCCTGTGGGTTTGCGATGTCGGCGATCATGCAGATCCTGATGGGAACTTACTTCATCGCCCGTTTCGGAAACGAAGAGATTAAGCAGAGGATCCTGGTCCCTGCCATCAAAGGCGAAAAGATCGGGACGATCTGCTTTACCGAAGACCAGTCCGGCTCTGACCTTGGCGGGACGAGAACGCTTGCCACCAAAGTGGACGGCGGCTGGAGGGTCAATGGCCGAAAACAGTGGGTGACCAATGGCCCCATTGCCTCCTTTGCCACGATCATGGCTACGGTTGACCCGAAGCTTGGGCTTAAAGGGCTTAACTTCTACCTGGTCGAAAAGAAGACCGAGACCCAGGATGGGTTTACGGTCGGCCAGAGGCTTCATAAACTGGGCTCTCGGTGTTCAGTGACAGGGGAGCTGGTCCTCGACAATGTCTTCATCCCTGACGAGAACTTCCTCGGAGAAGAGATCGGAAAAGGCGTTCAGTATGCAGGAGAGATTCTCAACGAAGTCCGTGTTATGACCGGAATGAATGCCCTGGCCATTGCCAAGGAATCCATGGAGGATGCAAGACAGTATGCCAATAACCGGATCGCCTTTGGAAACGCCATCAGCAGGTACCAGTTGATCCGTGAAAAATTTGCCAAATACTGGGCCTGGTATGAGGCCTCGAGGACCTTCCTCTACAGATGCGCCTGGATGATTCAGAGCAACATCCCCTGCACCAATGAATGCATGCTGGCAAAATATCATTCCACGGAGATGTGCATGTATGCTGTTGAGGAGGCGATGAGGATTTACGGCGGAAACGCCTTCTGCAGTGAATATCCTGTCCAGCGGTTCTGGCGGGACGCCAAATTCCTACTCTACGGCGGCGGCACCCACGAAGTCCTGTGCGATTATCTGGGAAGAGTATATTGTAAAGATTGAAATTCGAAGCACGAAATCTGAAATTCGAAACAATTACGAATATTCAAAATACAGATGACCGAAACAGAAAAGAATAGTTTAAGAATTCGAAAATTTGTATCAATTTAGCGCTTTGAAAATGGTTTAGTGATTCGGCTAATCAGCTTGTCATTCCTGCGGAGGCAGGAATCCAGAGTTTTAGATTCTGGATTCCCGTTTTCACGGGAATGACATAAATGGGGATTTTTTCAAAACGCTAAAGTGTTACGAAAATTTGAATTTAGGATTTGTTTCGGATTGGTCCGAGACGGACGCTTCGCCCGATATTCGGATTTCGGATTTATTGGAGGTTGGGATGGAAATCTATGTCCTCGTCAAACAGGTTCCTGATCCTGAGGCGATCGTGAAGGTCAAATCCGATTCGGAACTGGAGATTGAAAATAAATATTTCACCAGCTTCTTCGATGAGATCGCTATCGAGGCCGGTCTGAAACTGAAAGAGAAGACCGGCGGCAAAGTGACGGTTCTCACCGTTGATAACCGGAGAGTGGACGCCCTGAGAAGGGGCATCTCTATGGGAGCGGACGACGCCGTTCAGATCGCTGATCCGGCTCTGGAAGGCGCCGACCAGTTTGCCCTTGCCAGAACCCTTTCAACCTATCTCAAAGATAAACCCTTTGATCTCATTCTGACAGGAAGGCAGGCCATGGATGATGATGCAGGCATAGTCGGGCCTGCGGTTGCCGAATGCCTTGGTATCCCTCATATCCATTCCATCATTGGGCTCGAGGTGGATGATCAGAAGAAGGAGGCAAAAGTCCTGAGAGAGGTTGAAAATGGGAAAGAAAGTCTGACCTGTCCCCTCCCTGCCCTCTTCACCTGCCAGAAGGGGCTCAACGTTCCGAGAATTCCTCTGGTGATGAATGTGATGAAGGCGATGAAGGCCCAAATTAAGAAGGTGGACTTGGCTTCACTCGGATTAGGCCCATCCGACGTGAGTCCTTATATCAAAATAGAAAAATATGTTCCGCCACCGAAAAGGCCTCCGGTGAAAATGGTTAAAGAGGACTTCCCCCAGAATGTGAAAACGCTGGTCAAACTGCTCAGGGAAGAAGCGAAAGTCATATAGGATAGTGGAGGGTAGAGAGTAGAATGTGGTGTGAAAAGATCCACCCTTCTCTCCACACACCGCCTTCTACGTTCCACCTACGAATTTTAAGAGAGGTGTACCATGTCTAACGACATCTGGGTTCTTGCAGAGCATCACGAAGGAAAGGTAAAAAAGATTACCTTTGAACTTCTCTCTGCGGGAATCGATTTTTCAAAAAAGACAGGCCAGGAGGTCGCCGCCCTTCTTCTGGGAAGCGGCCTTGAGGAAGCGGTAAAGAGTCTAACCCCTTTTGCGGATAAAATTTATTTAATGGATGCCCCATCCTTCACCCCCTATACTTCGGACGCCTATTTAGCGAGTATCGCCTCGCTGATAAAAGAACATCAACCCTCCATTCTTTTAGGAGGCGCCACATCCACCGGAAAGGACCTCTTTCCGAGACTGGCCATGCATCTTCAAACAGGCTATGCGCCTGACTGCACGGGTTTGTCTATGGGAGAGGATGGAAAACTCACAGCCAGGCGCCCCCTTTTCGGTGGGAAGGTCTTTGCGGAAATGGCTTTTTCCGAAGCCAGACCCCGGATGGCAACAGTGAGAAACAATGCCTTTCTCGTCAATGAAAACCCGGGTAAATCTGCGAAGGTGATTTCGGTTCCTCCCCATATCGATCCCTCCTTATTAAAGAAGAAGGTGACCGGATTCGAGAAAGCCACCGGTGCAAAACTCGACATTACGGAGGCCGATATCGTAGTGGCAGCAGGCAGAGGGATCAAAGCCCCTGAAAATTTTAAGTTGATCGAAGATCTGGCAGATGTCTTAAATGGGTCGGTTGGGACGACACGAGCCACCGTGGATGAAGGATGGAGGGACCTCAAAGACCAGATCGGAAAGAGCGGGAAGAACATCTCCGCCAAGCTCTATATGGCCTTTGGCATCTCAGGAGCCATACACCACGTCCTGGGGATTGGCACATGCAAAACGGTCGTCGCCGTGGATACTGACCCGAATGCCCTCATCTTCAATTACGCAGATTATGGCATCGCCGGAGATCTTTTCCAGATCGTTCCTGCATTAACGGAAGAATTTAAAAAAGCTCTGGTAGCGGATCAATAGGTAAGAAATACCGAAGGGCTTTTGAGACCTGCACTTCTCATGATTAAGGATAAACTCCGGCGACCTGGGCATAACGACACATTTCCATGAGGGCTTCTATCTCAACCCCCTCATGGGCTGAACCAGCAATGGAGAGGATGAACCCGCCTCCCTCCATCCCTTCCCTGAGACTACGGTCCACTTCTTTTCGAACCAACGACAAATCCTTCTGGCACATAATCTCGTTTCCATCCACATTTCCCATCAACACCAAATCTTTACCAAATTCTTTCTTGATTTCCTTCATATTCATGCCGGCTCCTGGTTCGATACCATGAAGGCCCTTGATTCCGGCTTCAATGGCCAGGGGAATGTAATCCCGGATGTAACCTTCCGAATGCCAGAACACAGGAACAGGGATTGCATCAACGATGCGCCGATAGTAAGGAAAAGCTAATTCTTTAAAATCCTTGGGCGAGATATAGCCATGGTCTTTAAACCCCATATCATCCCCCATGACCACAAAATCCACTCCCAAGGTGACTGCGAACTTCGAGGTTTGAATGAACCATTCCGTCTTTAGCTCCACACTTTCCTGGATCAACGCTCTTTTATCAAATAGCGCATAGCTGAATTCTACGAGGCCGAAACATTCAATGGTCAACCCGAGTGGGCCTGAATGGGAGAAGAGGGCATAGGCATGATCAGGGTAGTTTTTCTTCCAATCTTCGATGAGGGGCTGATTGAATCGCTCTTCTAACTTCAACTCAGGTGAGTATTTTTGTAGGTCTTCCAAGGTCGCAACAGCTCCTCCCAGATAGCGGCCATGCATCCACCGTCTGCCAAATTCATCAACTCCGTTCCAGCCAGCTGAACCAGAACCTCCGAGGGATTCCTCTTGAGGAGGTGGAGAAGATGAAAAACCCAGGCCGGATGGTTTATCTTCACACCATGCTTTCCTCCCAACGACAAAGACATCCACCCCGAGTCGCTTCCATGTCTTCACCATGTCATGATCTCCAAGGGCGCGAACAAACTTTGCCTCAAGGGTATTGAAAAAAAGAGGCACACGATCCGGTGTCTTATGGTTGATGGTGATAAGAACTCGTTCCCTTGAATTCATCGGTTTCCTTTTTTTCAAAGACCCCGCTTTCAAAAGAAGACCTTCATGATATCATGCAGCGAGGTCACTTGGTTACAAAACCTGGCAGAAACAAGGCGATGGAAGGAAAAAGAATCAGAAGGATGGTACAAACGATGATTGCGCCGAGGAAAGGAAAGATTCCCTTGAATATGGTCTCAAGGGGGACATCTACGGCTACCCCTTTGATCACATAGACATTTATCCCCACGGGCGGCGTAATAACCCCCATCTCGCCGACTAACACAATGATGACTCCAAACCATATGGGATCAAAACCTAATTTGAGTATGACCGGATACAGAATAGGCACGGTAAGGGTAATCAGGGCCAATGAATCCATAAAACAACCGCCGATTAAATACCCAAATATGATAAAACCCATAATCACATGAGGAGACATCCCGAGCCCCCCTACCCACTCTGAGAGCTCAAAAGGAACCCTGGTCACCGCCATGAAACGGCCAAAAAGCGTAGCCCCGGTGATAATAAGAAAGACCATCGCCGAAATTCGCGTCGTCTCAGACAGAGAGTCAAGCAAACCTCTCCAGGTAAGTTTCCGCCTTGCCAGGGCCAGCACTAACGTTCCTGCAGCTCCTGCAGCGCCCGCTTCCGTAGGAGTAAACCAGCCCACAAAAAGACCGCCCATGACCAGGGCAAACAGGATCAACATCTCGATGATACCCGAGAGGGAAGCAATCCGTTCTTTCCAGCTTGACTTCTCTCCCGCAGGAGCAAGAGCGGGTCTGAAGCGGCAGAGAAGGAAGACCACCAGGCCGAACAATGCAGTAAGAAGCAACCCTGGCAGAATTCCGGCGGCAAAGAGTTTTCCTATGGATTGCTCTGTCATGATCCCATAGATGATCAAGACCGTGCTTGGCGGGATAAGTATGGCCAGACTCCCGGCAGCAGCAACGCAGCCGGTGGCCAGAGAGGGGTCGTAATGATATCTCCTCATCTCAGGCAACGTGACCTTGCCCATGGCAGCCGCTCCGGCAATGGTTGAACCGCACATGGCACCAAAACCGGCACAGGCCATGACCGTGGACAAGGCCAGTCCTCCGCGCAGTTGCGCAAAAAATTTATGGGCTGCATCGTAAAGCCGGCCCCCCATCCCTGAATGGAAGGCAAGGGTTCCCATAAATACAAACATGGGAACGACTGTTAAGGAATTGGATGAAAACATCACCCAAAAATCCTTAGCCAGGAGGCTAAGCCCGCCTCCTACTGAAACCATATAAGAGAAGCCGAGAAAACCGACCAGAGCCATCACATAGGCTACCGGCATCCGCAAAAGGAAGAGGAAAAGAAGCAGTACGATACTGATGATCGCTATTGTTCCCGGGTTCATTTCTTCACCGCCTTACTGAATGATTTTATAAGGTCAAACAGAATAACCATGCAGAGCAAAATACAGCCAAAGGAAACAACATAAATATAGGGATAGAAAGGAATGAGCGCGGTCATGGATACCTCACCGGCTCGCCGCATTTCTCCTGCCAACACCATGCATTGCCAGGTGATTAAGGAGAAAATGGCAAGGCTAAGAATATTGGTAAAGATGCCAACGATTCCCTGGACACGATCCGAAAACCTGACCATAAGCAGCTCTACTTCAATATGGCCTTTTCGGACAGCGCAATAGGCAATGGCCAAAGAAACCATGATCGCTCCTAAAAAACAGACATAATCGTAAGTGCCATGAATGGGTTTCCAGACCTTCCTCAGTATGATATTGCCAACAACGAGAAGCAACATGGCCATAACGGCAACCTGCGCGATCCAGTCACAGAACTTGCTTACAAACTCCACCGTGCGGTTAAGAAAAACCATCTGATCTAACCCTCCCAGAATATAAAGATAAAAAATAGAGGGTGCCCCTCTTAGTCTATCCTAAACCAGCGGGGCACCCATTCAATAGGTTTTTATCTCATAAGTTTCAGGTGCGTCCGTCTCCTTAAGGCTTCCAGGGTTCATACTTGAGTTTGTTATATTTTTCCACAATCCTGCCCGCCTCTTTAACAATCTCGTCGCCGGGAAACCCTCTTCCCTTCAATGTAGCGGCATATTCTGTCCCTAATGGCTCCAGCATCTTTTTCAACTTTGCCACTTCGGGCTCCGGTAAATAGAGGAACTCATGCCCGCCGGTTTGTTTCTTGGCAAAATCCATGCCCCGTTTCTGCATAAACTGCCAGATTTGACCCGCTTCCTTCATCGCTTCCTCAGAAACAGCCTCAAAGGCATCCTGGAGGTCTTTTGGCAAAGCCTTCCACTTAGCCAAGTTCATCCCGGTCCAAAAATACTCGGAATACAGATGGGGGACAAAAGTGGAAAAATCAAAAACCTCGTGATGCTTCCAGCCCTCAAGCGTCTCGGCCGGAGAGACAAGCGCATCAACAATCCCTTTTTGCGCCGCAATATAAACCTCACCCATCACCATTGCGATCGGGTCTCCCCCTAATGCCTTAACCGCCCCCACTCCGGGCCCTGTGACTCTTATTTTCATACCCTTCATATCCGCCACAGTGCGGATCGGCTTCTTAGTGTGCAACCAGCCTGGTCCAGTCGCATAACAGTAGAGCACCTTCGCATCCTCAAACTCCTTTGGCCTAAATTTTTTGTAGAATTCCCAGATGGTATGGGCAGCCGCATCACAACTTTCCGGCGGGGCAACACCTGGCTGATTCAAGGTCAACATGACAGGGAATTTCCCCGGGGTCCAACCAAGTGAGGTCGTTCCGGCATCAGCAATGCCTTTTACGACTCCGTCATAAATCTCAGCTCCACCTAATAAAGTTGAAACCGGGAAAAATTTAATGTCAAGCAGGTACTTCCCCCCTGCTGCCTTTTCGACCATTTTGAAGTAACGGGTGGCTTGGTCCACCTGAGTGAAATGGGTAGAAGGCCAAGGGGTGACGAATCCAAGTGAAATCTTTTCCGGTTTGGGTTGAGCAGACGCCTCTGGATGAGTCCAAACGCCAAAACAGAATGCAATAAACGCAGCCATGAACAGACCATACAACGCCTTTTTTTCCATTGCTTGCCCTCCTTATTGAGTATGTTTTGTGATTCATTCAAGCATGACCTTCTCTCTGTAACCCGATCACCTCCTTTCCCTCGTCCTTATTTAACCTCCCATGTTGAGAGCGGGATGATTAACGATTGACTGATTCCATGGCCGCCCCTTGGATTACTGGGACTCGTGTTGATCATGAAGGACATGGTGTCAGGTCCCCTTTCGCATAAGCCTCCCGAAGCCTGGGTTTTTCAATCTTGCCTGTCGCGCTTCTGGGAACGTGACCAAATACCGTATGGCGGGGGCGTTTGTAGCGTGGTAGATTTTCCTCGTAAAAGGCGACCATCTGGCTAAGGATCAGTTCTTCTCCAGGAACCCTTTCAATGACTGCACAAACCGTCTCTCCAAGCCTCGGTTCCGGAACCCCTATGACTCCAACATCGCGCACTTTCGGGTGACGTCGGATCACGTTTTCTATCTCAACCGGATAGATATTCTCTCCGCCAGAGATGATCAGGTCTTTCTTGCGATCCACAATGTAAATAAAACCGTCCTCGTCGGTCTTGGCTAAATCTCCAGCGTAAAGCCAACCGTTTTTGATCGTCTGTGCCGTTGCATCAGGGTTCTTATAATACTCTTTCATAACGCCGCTTCCTTTTACGACAATCTCTCCCACCTCTCCACTCTTTACGTCCCTGCCATTTTGATCAACGATGCGGACATCCCAAAGGAGACCTGGCTTTCCTATGGCTCCCACCTTATGTTGGTTCTCCATCCCAAGGTGGGTTACCCCGGGACCGCCCCCCTCACTCAACCCATAGGTTGTATCATATTGCATCGCTGGAAAATAAGCCTTCCATCTTTTTACGAGACTCGGAGGAATGGGCTGGGCGCCCATGTGCATGAGCTTCCAGTTCGAAACATCATAGTCCTTTAAATGGATCTCCTTTTTATCCAGCGCCTCAAGAATATCAAGCGCCCATGGCACGAGGAGAAAAACCATTGTCATTTGTTCCTTTGAGACCGTCTCCATAACGATTTTGGGATGGATCTGCTCGGTGAGCAGGACGTTCCTTGCACCAACAAGGACGCCGCCCAAAAGATGGCCAATGGCTAAATGGTACAGGGGAGCAATCATCAAATGGATGTCTTGCATAATCCATTGATGACCGGTGCACTCCGAAATCGCAGCGACCATGAGACTGCGATGGGCATGCAGGACAGCCTTGGGCGCTCCAGTTGTGCCTGACGTGAAGTAAAGGGCGCAATCCTCTTCATCGCCCACCTCAATATATGGAAGTACCTGAGAGGCTTGACCGATCAGGGTTTCCATATCCTGTACTCCAGCAGGGAAACCATGACCCATTCCCACAACCTCTTTCACGGTTTTCAGCATTGGACGTAATGTATGAATCCGTTCGATATATTCCTGGTCCGCGATGAAGAGGATGGGTTCTGCAATGTCAGCACAGTATTGGATATCCTGGTCGGTGAACCTGAAATTGAGCGGCACGGCACAAGCGCCTGTTTTCAGAATGGCGAAAAAGGCCTCTAACCAATGGATGGAGTTTCTGCCAAGCAGGGCCACCTTTTGACCCTTGACCGCTCCCCTTTCGAGCAGGGCGTTTGCCAAACGGTTTGTTCTTTCATCGAACAGCCTCCAGTTCGTCTCTTTCCGCTCCTTGCTCAGTGGTCTCACTTCAACGAACGCGATTTGGTCAGGACACTGCCTTGCATTCCGTACCACCAGGTCAGCAATCGTCATGTTCATCTTCCCCCGAATCCAGTCCTTCGAGATCAGTAAGGGTATGAGCCGCCTGCTATCTTCATGGGTGCATAGGGAGGTGCCCTGAAGCCCCACATCGCCCTGGGCAAGCGGATAATCAGGATCGAGGCCCAGCTTTTATTCCATTGACAAAAAGTTGAAAAATGATGTTCGATAACTCCTTCGGCTTCAACGATTTTTTGGGATCATACCAGGAATAAATCCAGTTCAACAACCCGAAGAGGCTAAAGGCAAGTGCGGTGATGACACTTTTTTTGACTCCCGGGCCGAGATATTCAGATAAAACGCTCTTCACAATTTGAAGATATTCTCTTTCTCTCGACTTGACCCGTTTGAAATACCTGGTGGGAAGGCAATAGGATTCATTGAGCAGAGTTTTGGCTGAATATTCGTACATCGAATAATGTTCGATGTGACGAAAAACGATAAATTTGATCTTTTCAATGCTTGCATCAAACCTCTTCAACGATTGCTCAAGGCTCTCCATATCCGTATCCACATACGTTGAACAGATAAAATAGAGAATTTCAGCCTTGCTTTTAAAATAATAATACACACCGCCTTTGGTCACCCTGGCTGCAGCAGCAATATCATCTATGCTCGTTTCAAGATAGCCCTTTGTACCGAATAGCTCAGCGGCAACTTCGGAAATCTTTATGATCCTCTGTCTATGTTTTGGGTCGGCTGTATCGAATTGAATGCCCCTCTTGGTCATCTCTTCATTCCAATCCGTTGTTAAAATTCCTACCGGTCGGTATGTTACTATACACGATCCTTTCCCTTTGTCAACAAAATAATCACTTCTGAAATAACGTATTATAGAACAGTCCCATTGTATGATGACCAATGAATGGGAATTGGTGAACGATGTCTCTTGCCCTGAATAAACCCAGACTCGACAACCTTGCGGGTGACATCTGGAAATCCGCTGAGCGGTTGCGCGGTAAATTCAAGGCTGCCAAGGCGCCATTGATAAACATCTAATATAATGCTATATTTGATGCTAAATAACATGTTTTAGGAGGCACGTTATGTCGCGCATAAGTCCTTCGGAAGATATCCGTTCCGTCACGGATTTGAAGCGTAACACACGCGAAATACTTGACCATCTCCACACCAGTGGGCGACCGGTCATTTTAACGGTCAACGGAAGGGCCGATTCTGTGCTACTGGATGTGCGCGTCTATGAAAAGCACCTGCAGGCAGGGAATCTGGCAAAACTTCTTGCCCCGGCCGAGCAGGAGGTGGAAAAGGGACGGACTCGTCCTGCCCGCGAGTTCCTGAAAGAGTTCAAGCGTGCCAAGAAAATTCAAGGTTGAGATTACACAGACCGCCGAGAAGGATGTGGCCGAAATGTGGGAGTACATCGCTCAGGACAAACCTGATGCAGCGACGGCCTTTATCATGCGATTGGAGGAGCAGATCAGCACACTGGAACGATTTCCTGAACGCTGCCCGCTGGTACCGGAAAACGAATTGCTCGGCGCCGCCTATCGCCATCTGTTGTATGGTAATTATCGGACCATCTTCAAGATCGTCGGCCCCAGAGTAATCATTTTGCGGGTGCTGTATGGGGCTCGCTTACTGGATACAGGAATGCTGGAGAGGTTCGAAAAATAAAAGAATTGCAATGGGGTCAGGCTTGCAATGTTGCAATTTGCATTTCATAGCTAAGCCTTCACACCCTCTGACTCAATTTTTGAGTCAATACCCCAACAAAAACAAGTTTAAATTTTGGCGATTTTAGAGGACACAATGCAATCAAATCAAGGAATTCGTATTTTTGACAAGGCTACTGCTATTGTCACAGGGGGAGCTTCTGGAATTGGTCGGGCCCTAGGCGAGGAATTAGCAAAATGTGGCTGCGAAGTAATCTTAGCTGACCTTCAGATTGAATTAGTTGAAAAAGTCGCCTTGGAAATTCGCGGTTCCGGTGGTAAAGCAACAGCAGTTGAAATAGATGTGACCGACTTCCCAACAATGGAACGATTGGTTCAAGAAGCCGTTAGAAGGACTGGTCGTTTAGACTATATTTTTAACAATGCTGGCATTGTCATTGTTAGTACCGCTGATCTTTATAGTATCGAAGATTGGAACCAGATCATAAATGTTAATCTCCGTGGCGTTGTCAATGGAATTCAGGCGGCTTACAAAGTGATGATCACCCAGGGATTCGGGCATATCGTCAATACGGCTTCAATGGCTGGATTGATGGTTGGCTCGGGAAACACAGCCTATACTACGACCAAGCATGCTGTTGTTGGTCTTTCGACATCACTACGAGTTGAGGCCGAACAAATGGGAGTTCGGGTCAGCGTCATATGCCCGGGTGTGGTTCGAACACCTATTTTAGTTGGAGGCGGGAGGTATGGCAAAATGCTTATTGATATTCCTTCTGAAAAAATGGACCGCCTCTGGGAAAAACTCAAACCGATGTCCCCAAATCTGTTTGCCAACAAGGTCCTGAAATCCGTTGCAAAAAATAAGGCAATCATTATTGTGCCCACATGGTGGAGGGTCTTTTGGTGGATTAACCGATTATCTCCTTCGCTCGGGATGTATCTTTCGAAAAGACAGCTTCAGAAAATGCAAAAGGAACTTGGGGTAGAATTGCATTAAGGAAACTGGTCAATTCTCAATTGATAATTATTTGTAGTTAGTGTAGTAACAATATTGATAATCTTGCAAGTAACGGTGAATGATTCATGGAAAAAGTGGATGTGATTGTTGTGGGGGGAGGATTGGCGGGTCTCTCCTGCGCCTATGAGTTGGCAGATTCGGGAATGACTGTTCTCGTGCTGGAGCGGGGTGACTTCTCGGGAAGTAAGAATGTGACTGGAGGAAGGATTTATCTTCGTCCCATTCTTCCTTATCTTCCCGACATCTGGGAGCAGGCCCCTTTCGAGAGGCACGTGGCGAAAGAGGTCTTCACTGCAATGGGAAAGACCAACTCCACCACCTTCGAACTTTACAGTGACCGGTTCAATCAGGAGCCTTACCCCAGTTATACGATTCTCAGGGCCAAATTCGACCGCTGGTTTGCCGACCTCGTAACAGAAAAAGGAGGTTTCGTCATTCCCCAGAAGACAGTCGATGACCTCATCAAAGAGAATGGGAAGGTCATCGGCGTGAAATCCGGAGATGAGGAGATCGGAGCGGACTGTGTGGTTGCCGCAGATGGGATCCTCTCCTTCCTGACCGAAAAGGCAGGCCTTCGGAAACCTTTTGAGCCCAAGCATTTTGCCCTGGGATTTAAGGAAGTGATCCAGCTCGATTCAAAAACAATCGAAGACCGGTTTCGATTGGGAGAGGGCGAGGGGTCTGCCCAGCTCTTCTTCGGCTCTGTCACGCAGGGGATGATGGGAGGGGGTTTCCTCTACACCAATAAAGACAGCCTCTCCCTCGGATTGGTCATTGGGCTTCAATCCCTCAACCTGAGAGAACCCCGCGAGGAAGTTTATAAGCTTCTCGATCAGTTCAAAGAGCGACCTGAAATCCGAAATCTGATCAGAGGAGGAGAGACGGTTGAATATTCCTCCCATCTCATCACTGAGGGCGGGATTCATAATATCCCAAAGCTCCATACCGATGGGATGCTCGTCGTGGGCGATGCCGCCAGCCTCAGCCTCAATATGCTCTTCACGGTTAGAGGGATGGAATATGCCATGGTTTCAGGTGTGTTAGCGGCTCGGACCATCAAGAAGGCAAAGGGAAGGAATGACTTCTCCGCCTCCTCTCTCGCCGAATATGAGAAGCTTCTGAATGAGAGTTTCATCATCAAGGAGATGAACACCTTTAAAAACACGCTTCGGGTCCTGGAGAACGAAAGGCTCTTTACGAAATATCCGCAGGTGATCTGTGATCTTTTCGAAAAGGTGATGTGGGTGGATGAGAACCCCAAGGAGGGAGTCTATAAAACCAAAATGGCGGAGTTGAAAAAGGAATTTTTTAACGTTGAAACATTGAAAGACTGGTGGCAGTTCAGAAAAATATAGCCCCAAGTGGATAAATTCGAATATCGAAGCACGAAATTCGAAACAAGCACAAATGTTTAAAACACCAATTTATCAAATAAAAAAGTTTGTAATTTTGAAATTAGAATTTTGGTCATTGTTTCGGATTGGTCCTAAGAGGACGCTTCGCCCGATATTCGAATTTCGGATTTAAGGAGAGGCTTGATGAAGATTACCGAAAAGCTTGCCCTCGATGCCTTTAAAAACGATAAGGAAACCCACATTCTTCTCGACCAGAAAATCTGCCATTCTTGCAAGGAACGGTTCTGCATCTATGCCTGCCCGGCAAACCTCTATTCCCTGAATGAAAAGGGAGAGATGGTCGTGGAATTTGCCGGTTGCCTCGAATGCGGCACCTGCATGATCGCCTGCATTTATGGTTCAGTCAAATGGAAATACCCCCGCAGTGAATACGGCGTCCAGTACCGCTGCGGATAAAAAAATCTACCTCCAAATACCTTCATCGGTTTTTATGCACATCCAGTATTTTTCTCTTGACAACTCTTTTTCATTCAGTTAATATTCGACCGACCGGTCGGATTTAAACCAAATGGTCGGTTTTTAGTATTGCCATAACTTACAGGGATCATTATGGAAAAAAACTGGACAGAATTGAGTAAAAAAGAATTAGATAAAATGGAGAAGATTGCCAAATCGGCGGCCAAACTCTTTAATGAGAAGGGTTATCTCGAGACGAGTATGGACGATGTCTCGAGTGCGGCCCGGTTGAGCAAGGGGGGGATCTACCACTACTTTTCAAGCAAAAATGAAATTCTCTTTTTTATTTCGTCCAATTTCATGGACCTTCTCCTGGGGGGGCTGGAGGAGGAACTTAAAAAGATCGAGGATTGTTTTCCAAAAATAAAATACTTCATCTCCCGCCATATCCAATTTTATGCCCGGTATATCTCCGAAGCCAAGACCGTCATTCATGAGGCCCACCTTCTTCCTCCGGAATACTTTAAGGTCATCGCGGACAAGGAGAGGCAGTACCATCAAATTGTCAGTGACATCCTATTCGACTACTTTGAGGGAAATATTCCAAAAGACCAGTTAAAAACGATTGCTTTTATCCTGTTCGGGACATGTAATGGGATCTACTACTGGTATGATCCCAGGGGATCCATTACCCCCCAGAATCTCTCTGAAATTATCGGCGATATTCTCTGCGGGGGATTAAGGGGTTTTGAAAAGAAGCGAAAAATAAAGCCCAGGAGTTAGAAAGAGGGAAGATGTTTGACCCAACAAGTCTCATCCCAACAGAAGAATTAAAGGCCTTTCGGGACCGAATCCATCAGGTAGCTAAGGAAAAGATTTCTCCCCAGGCCGCTCTGGTTGATGAAGAAGAATTTTTTAACCGGGAAGTGGAATCCCTTTTATGGGACCTCGGACTGCTCACTCTAACTTTCCCAGAAGAATATGGAGGAATAGGCAAAAACAAGACAGCGGCTTTATGCATTGCGGTGGAGGAAATCGCAAAATATTGCGCCTCTTCCGCGCTCCTGTTGATCATTCAAGCGGTCGGAAGTTTCCCTATCATTCACGGCGGCTCGGCTGAATTGAGGCGCACATACCTGCCTCAGATGAGCAAGGGACGAAAACTGGTCGCCTACCTGGTGACGGAGCCTTCTGCCGGCTCGGATGTTTCGGGCATCCGGACCACAGCAAAGAGGGTTGGAGATCATTACCTTCTCAATGGCTCCAAATGTTTTGCCACCAGCGGCGGAGTGGCGGGGATCTACTCCGTGCTGGCCAAGACCTCCGAAGAAAAGGAGAAGAGTTCTTTTTTCCTTGTCGAAAGGGGGGTTCAGGGGCTCTCGGTCGGCCGGACTGAACACAAACTCGGGCAGAGAGGGTCAAATACTACGGAAGTCTTTCTCGACAGTGTGCAAATTTCCGCTGAAAATCTCTTGGGCATTGAGGGAGAAGGATTCCTGATTGCCATGAAAGATTTCGACATGTCTCGTCCTGCCATCGCCGCCCAGGCATTGGGCATTGCCGAAGGCGCCCTTGAGACGCTTCTTCAATCCGCAAGGGAAAAACAGAACCTTCAGCAGCCCGTGAAGGAACTCCCTATCCTTCAGGCAATCATTGCGGATTCAGCCACTCTCATCGAGGCCTCCCGCGGGCTGGTCTATCGCGCCGCCATCCTGAACGATGAGGGGAAGAACAATACGAAACTCGCCTCCATGGCAAAGTGTTTTGCGGCGGATGCCGCCATGAAGATTACTGCTGAAGTCATCGATGCCCTTCATATCCTGGATGGATATGGTTCCTTAAAAATATCAGATGCAGAGAGGATGTTTCGCGATGCCAAATTGACCCAGATCTTCGAAGGGACCAACCAGATCCAGCGGCTGGTCATCTCCCGGCAGGTTTTGAAAGAATGGATTTAAGGTGAACGATTCAGGATAGATTCCCAACAAGATCCCATTTCAAGGAGAAAATGATTATGGATTTTAGCCTCACATCCCGACAGCGGCTTTTGAAAGAAGCCATCCGCGAATTTATGAAAGGGGAATGCGACCCTACAGTCACGCTCGATCTGGCAAAGAAGAAGCAGTTTCCCTGGGAGATCTACAAAAAGGCCGGTCAAAATGGCTATCTCGCCTCCTACTATCCCAAGGAACTCGGAGGACAGGGATTGCCCTTGCTCGATTACTGCCTGATCATGGAAGAGATGATCCGTTATGACAACCGGGTCGGAATGGCGCTCAGCCTCGGCTCCATTCCTGCCAAAACCCTTCTGAGGTTTGGGAACGAAGAGCAGAAGAAGAAATACCTTCCCGGGCTGACAAAAGGCGAGGCTGTTTCTTCGATTGCCGTCACAGAGCCGAATCACGGGAGTGATATCCGTTATCTCGAAACCCGCGCCGAGAGAAAGGGGGATGAATACATCCTTAACGGCAATAAAACCTTCATCACCAATGCGGACATTTCCGATTTCTACACCGTCTTTGCCCAGACGAACCCGGACGCCCCTGCCTACCGTGGGATCAGCGGTTTCATCGTGGAGAGAGAACAGGAAGGCGTGACCGCACTCGATCTCGGAGAGAAGATTGGCCTGAGAACCACCTCCTCATGCAGTATTGAATTTCGAGACGTAAAGGTGCATAAGAATAATCTTCTCGGGAAAGAGAATCATGGCTTCACCTATATCATGGAGGCTTTAAATGAGGGGAGAGCCGAGATTGCCAACGAGGCCGTTGGCCTTGCAAGAGGGGTTTACGATCGGGCGCTCTTGCATACCAAAACCCGTGAGCAGTTCGGCCAAAAGAT
>Ga0194125_10001344_pt1 | contig 41713 bp, 38 predicted proteins | sample TA2KigC250mmetaG_FD_148626 | JGI IMG/M metagenome (GOLD analysis project Ga0194125, IMG submission 148626) | Freshwater microbial communities from Lake Tanganyika, Tanzania - TA2015034 Kigoma Deep Cast 250m | ecosystem: Environmental > Aquatic > Freshwater > Lake | place: Tanzania: Lake...
TGAGTGGTTCAACTTTTTTGAATGGACTCACAACGGATGGATCAAATTTTCTTTTTGCAACAGATTTTAGTGCAAAAAAGATATTCAGAATAAACCCGCAATCAAATACATTTAATCTGATGGCGTCGACAACAAAAACACCGAATGGTATCTATTACGATCAAGCCAACAACCGCTGCGTTTTTGTCACTTGGAGTAATAATGCTTCAATTCAAGCCATGAGTCTTGCGGACAGTTCCATATTAACATTGAAGTCAACAAACCTGGGAAATATGGATGGAATTACGCGGGATCAAAACGGGAATTGGTATTTTACTGCATGGAGTAATAATTCATTGCTTAAAGTTGATGCGGCATTCGTAGATAATCCAATCCCTGTGCTATCAGGTTTAAGCAGTCCTGCAGATATCGACATAAATGCGACTGGGGATTCGATTGCTATTCCAAATTCAGGAACTGCAAACAATGTGGTATTCTATGAAGTTGAAAATTCAGCAGGTCAAAACGAGCTAGAACAGTCTGAGTATATGAAAGTATTCCCAAACCCAAGTGGTCAAAATGAATTTAATATAATACTTCAGGAACCGATAATTAATGGAACAATTCAACTAATCAATTCAAAAGGAGAAATTGTTTTGTCTTCTAGCGCTAATGGAACTATTTTTTCCTTAAATCCAGAGCATTTACCAAGCGGAACTTATCTAGTTGTGGTAAAAACCATCCATTCATCACTTCATTACAAGAAATTCATTATCATTCAATGATATTTTCATCATAAAGTGCCTTGATTTTAAAGTGTAGTAAATCAAAGTGTATGGCTAATTTATTTAATAAGTTTTCTGAGATTACTTTGTACCTAGAACAAAATCAATTTCATTAAAATATTCTTTAGCACAAACGTTTACGTTTTTCTTTTTGGGGTCAATTTTTATTTCTTTATTCGGACCGCTAATTTCGTTCCCGTAATCAGCTTCTTTAACTAAATGTCGTATTAAATTTTCATCAGAATCAAAGTAATATCGGTACTCATAGCTCCAGGTCTCCGCACCACCGGTAACAAATATGAAGAATATTTTTCCTTTTCTTTTGTATATAGAAACTTCCTGACCCCATTCGTATCCCAAGAAATTTCCCCTTATTAGTTCAAAATCTTCATTTAAATTGCAGGTTTTAACAATTTGTTTATAAGGAGAATGGTCACTTTCTTCAGATAATCCCCTCTCATAGCGAGTTTTACTTTTGGTTTTACAATTCTGCATACCTATTTTTTGTATTTCGCCATACCAAGTTCTAATTTGTTCAACTCTTTCTTCAACGGTTAATTCTGGTTCTTCGCTATCTTCGATTCGAGTTTTACCATCTAAATTTTTATTATTTATATCTGTTGTACTTACTTTTCTAGTATTTTTTTTTTCTGCGTTTTCAACTGAATCTCCCGTACATCCCGAAAATAATAATAATAGTAGTGTCATAGTAAGAAAGTTATTATTCATAATTCTTTATGTTTTGGTATTTATTTTTCAAAGATATCTTTATTTTTTAATAAAAATTTAAAGAAATTTAAACCACTTTTTTTTTTTTTTTCGTAGAATGTGATTTGGATTCCATTAATTCTTGTTTTGAATGAAAAAGTTCTTACTTATACTTGTTGGTTTTTTATTTTCCTCCGGAGTTTATTTTTACTTCTTTTTTAAAAAAAATGATAGAAATAATAAAGCTATCTTAAAACAAAAAAAGGAGGTGAAGTTAAAGAATTTTATTTTACCTTATTTGGAGGATTCGACATTCATTTTTTCGTTGAATTATAGCTCAGACTCGCTGGACACCACTTCGCAAATTTATTTCTATCAAAAATATTCTGATGATTCAAACATACTTTGTTTTCGTGGTAATGCGCAACGTTCAAGATCTTCAATAGGCAAGCTAACTAGCAGTCCAAAAAAAATTCAAATAAAATGGAAATTTAAAACCGATATAGATCCTACTAGAACCCATTTAGGAGTATGGGGAGGTGGTACCGGATGGACAGGTCAACCATTATTTGTTCATTGGAAATCAGGGTCAAATTGGAGAAAAAATCTTCGTTCTTCATTTTATAATAGAAAGGAATTGAAAGAAGTTATAGTAGGGTCACTATGTGGTAAAGTCTATTTTTTGGAATTAGAAAATGGAATAGAAATAAGAAATCCCATAAGTATTAAAAATCCAATAAAAGGAACAATATCCATAGATCCAAGATTAAATGGTAATTTATATATTGGACAAGGAATTAAACATACAGAAAAATTTGGTAATTATTTTTATAATATGTTTACGGGTGATTTACTCAAGTATAATTCAGGTAATGATCAGTTTTCAAATCGATATTGGGGTGCATTTGATAGTAATCCCTTAATTGATGAAAAAAATCAAATTCTATTTTGGCCTGCTGAAAATGGATTAATATACAGATTTGATTTACAAAAATTAAATAAAGAGCCCATTAAATTTAGATATACAAAATTAAATAAACCTCATCAAGGAATTGAATCAAGTTTCGGGGCTTACAGAAACCTAGGTTATTTTTCTGATAATAATGGTAATGTTTTCTGTCTTAATCTAAAAACAATGAAACCAGTTTGGTATTTTGATAATTTGGATGATTCAGATGCTAGTATGGTAGTTGATATAATTGAGGATAAACCGTTTCTCTATATCGGAAATGAGGTTGATAAACAAGGCTTAAGCGGCAAGTCTTTTTTTAGAAAAATAGACGGTTTATCTGGAAAAGAAATTTGGAATATTGAACGAACTTGTTCAAGCAATATCGGTGGATCAAATGTTAATAATGGTGGAATTTTAGCTACTTGCTTGGTTGGAAAGGGAAAAGCAAGGGATCTTATAATTACTGTTTTTTCTAGATTAAATAATGATAATGGTGGAGAAATTGTTGCTGTGAATAAAGAAACAGGTAAAGAAATCTATTCTATAAAATTGAATTCGTATTCGTGGTCATCGCCTGTTGATGTTTATGACAAAGAAGGGAATATGTACTTTATTCATGGTGATGTATCAGGAAATTTAAATCTTTATGATGGAAAAACCGGTTTAGTAATAGATTCCATTGTTCTTGAGGGTGCAATAGAGTCTTCTCCAATTACCGTAGATAATAATCTCATAATTGGGACACGTGGCGGGTATATCTATAATATTTCAATCAAATAGCATACATATTTCCTAAATATTTTAACGTTGGTCAACTCAAAAGTTTATTGTTTTTTAAATACCTTTGTTACTTATTTTCATAAAGGAAAACATGAAAAAGATCCAAATGGTCGATTTAGGCTCTCAATACGAGAAAATAAAGCCTGCAATAGACTCAGCAATTACTGAAGTAATTACCAATGCAAATTTCATTAATGGTCAGGAAGTAATCAATTTTTCTGAGGATTTGAAGGATTATTTGGGTGTCAATAATGTTATTCCTTGTGCAAATGGAACCGATGCTCTTCAGATAGCGATGATGGCTCTCGATTTAAGGCCAGGAGATGAGGTGATTACACCTTCATTCACTTATATAGCAACAACTGAAGTAATAGCACTTCTTGGTTTAACACCAATTTTTGTCGAGGTAAATAAAGATACTTTTTGTATTGATATCGAGGCTATTGAACAGGCAATTACCCCAAAAACAAGGGCAATTGTTCCGGTTCATTTATATGGACAAGCGTCGGATATGAATGCAATTATGGCCATCGCTCGCAAACATAATTTATTCGTAATTGAGGACAATGCGCAAGCTATCGGATCCGATTATCATTTATCGGATGGAACGGTCGTTAAAACAGGAACAATTGGCGATATTGGATGCACTTCATTTTTTCCGTCCAAAAATCTTGGATGTTACGGAGATGGTGGTGCACTTTTCACAAATAATGATCAATTAGCAAAGAAAATTAAAATGATTGCCAATCACGGTCAAAGTAAAAAGTACTACCATGATGTTGTCGGATGTAACTCCCGTTTAGATACAATTCAAGCTGCAGTTTTACGTATTAAATTACGTCAATTAGATAATTATATTGATGCCAGAAGAGAAGTCGCTGATTATTACGATTCTATCTTTGGACCTATGAAAGGTGTGAAAATCCCATTTCGTTCGCATGACTCAAGACATGTTTTTCATCAATATACATTGACCCTTGATGGATTTGATAGGGATGCATTAAGTGAGTTTTTAGCTAAAAAAGATATTCCATCAATGATTTATTATCCAATTCCTGCACACCGTCAAAAAATGTTTGATTCTTTTGGAACCGCCTCATTGAATTTACCTGTAACAGATTGGCTTACAAAACGCGTTATTTCGCTACCAATTCATACTGAAATGCAGATTGAACAGTTAGATTTGATAACCAAAACGGTCGTTGAATATTTGAATAATTAGTAATCCTGAGCTAGTAGAAATGAAAAAAATTGCAGTTATTGGTACAGGGTATGTTGGTCTTGTCACAGGAACTTGTTTTTCTGAAACGGGAAATAATGTCATTTGCATTGATATTGATGAAAAAAAGGTTGCTTCACTAAGAAATGGTAAGGTTCCAATTTATGAACCGAATCTTGATGTCCTTTTTGAGCGAAATATTTCCTCAGGTAGATTGAAATTTACAACCTCACTTGAGGATGGAATTAAGGGTGCAGAAATTATTTTTCTTGCTTTACCAACTCCATCTTGTGAAGATGGATCGGCAGATCTATCTCATATTTTGGGTATTGCTAATGAATTGGGAAAAATCATTGAAGATTTTAAAGTTATCGTAAATAAAAGTACGGTTCCCGTCGGCACGGCTGAAAAGGTAACACAGGCGATTAAAAAAAATATAAAAGTTGATTTTGCTGTTGTTTCTAATCCTGAATTTTTGCGAGAGGGTTACGCTATTAGCGATTTTCAGAAACCTGAACGTATCGTGATTGGTACGACAGATGAGAGAGCTAAAAAAATAATGGAAAGTTTATACAAACCATTTGTTCGCCAAGGAAATCCTATTTATTTCATGGATGAAAAATCCGCAGAGTTAACCAAATATGCGGCTAATTCTTTTTTAGCGACTAAAATTACTTTCATGAATGAAATCGCGAATTTTTGCGAATTGGTCGGTGCTGATGTAGATAAGGTTCGAATAGGAATGGGATCAGACAGTCGAATCGGTAAACGATTTTTATTTCCTGGAATCGGTTTCGGTGGTTCTTGTTTTCCGAAAGATGTCCGGGCACTTTTTAAATCAGGTGAAGAAAATAATTTCTCTTTTGAAATTCTTGACGCAGTGATGCAGGTTAATCAAAAGCAAAAAACTATTTTATTTCCTAAAATAAAGAATTATTTTAGAGGAAATATTAAAGGCAAAAAGATTGCTATTTGGGGCTTAGCATTTAAACCTGATACAGATGATATTCGTGAAGCACCTGCACTTAACATGATCGATTTATTGCTTGAGGAGGGTGCGGAAATAATTTCATATGATCCTGCAGCAATAAATAATACTAAAAAATTATATGGTAATAAAATTCAATTTGCCCTAAACGAATATGATGTTTTAAAAAATGTTGATGCTTTGGTAATTTGCACGGAATGGGGTATATTTCGAAATCCTGATTTCAAAAGAATGAAAGAGTTGATGGAAGACACAGTTATTTTTGACGGCAGAAATTTATTTGACCTAGAAGAAATGAATGGCAAAGGGTTTTATTATAATAGTATTGGTAGAGAAAGTTTAGAAGTTAAATGAAACGAATATTAATAACAGGAGCCGCAGGATTTTTAGGGTCTCATCTATGTGATCGTTTCATTCGCGATGGCTACCATGTTATTGGTATGGACAATCTCATCACGGGTCGGTTGAAAAATATTGAACATTTGTTCTCCCTTAAACAATTCGAATTTTATAATCATGATGTTTCAAAATTCATTCATGTATCGGGAAAAATTGACTATATCTTGCATTTTGCTTCTCCTGCAAGTCCCATTGACTACCTAAAAATTCCAATCCAAACCTTGAAGGTGGGTTCTCTTGGTATTCACAATTGTCTGGGTCTGGCAAAAGTAAAAGAGTCAAAAATTCTTGTTGCTTCAACATCAGAGGTATACGGTGATCCTACCGTGCATCCTCAGACTGAGGAATATTGGGGAAATGTTAATCCGGTTGGACCTAGAGGAGTTTACGATGAAGCAAAACGTTTTCAAGAGGCAATTACGATGGCATATCATAATTTTCACGGAATTGAAACGCGAATCGCTCGAATTTTTAATACATATGGACCAAGAATGCGTTTAAATGATGGTCGCGTCTTACCTGCTTTTATTGGTCAGGCTCTTAGAGGTGAGAATTTAACTGTTTTCGGAGATGGTTCGCAGACCCGATCTTTTTGTTATGTGGATGATTTAGTCGAGGGCATAGTGCGACTTTTGCATTCAGATTATGCTCAACCAGTAAATATTGGGAATCCTTGTGAAATAACGATTTCACAATTTGCTGAGGAAATTATAAAGTTAACTGGTGCAAATCCCAAAATTATATACAAGGAATTACCTGAAGATGATCCAAAACAGAGACAGCCTGATATTTCAAGGGCAAAGAGTTTATTGGGTTGGGAACCTCAAATTGATAGGACTGAAGGATTGAAACGAACGTATTTATATTTTCAAACACTCACTAAAAAAGAATTAGAAGAAATAGATCACATCAATTTTGAAAAATTTATTATAAAATAATGGGGTATTTTGCACACGAATCAGCTTTTATTGATGAAGGCTGTACAATTGGAGACGGAACAAAAATTTGGCATTTTTCACATATTATGTCAAATTGTATACTTGGCGAAAATTGCAATATCGGTCAGAATGTTGTAATATCTCCTGACGTTGTTCTCGGTAAAAATGTGAAAGTGCAAAATAATGTATCTATTTATACAGGGGTGACATGCGAGGATGATGTTTTTTTAGGCCCGTCAATGGTTTTTACCAATGTTTTTAATCCTAGAAGTAGTGTTAATAGGAGAGGACAATACATGAAAACTAGAGTGAAAAAAGGTGCAAGTATTGGAGCAAATGCAACAATTGTCTGTGGATATGATATAGGCGAATTTGCATTTGTTGGAGCCGGATCTGTTGTAACCAAAAACGTTCCTGATTTCGCTTTAGTTGTTGGTAATCCTGCGCGGCAAATTGGTTGGATGAGTGAGTTTGGTCATCGATTAAATTTTGATGAAAAGGGAATTGCAATCTGTTCTGAGTCTCAGGATAAATATGAATTAATCGAAAATATTGTTAGAAAAATTTGATATGGGTAATGATGCTAAAATAAAATTTGTAGTTGTTGGAGCCGGACATATCGGAAAGCGACATGCTGAAATGATTCGTCGAGACGCCGAGGGTGAATTAGTTGCAATGGTTGATATTCGATCAAAAGAGGAATGCGGTGCCGATGCGTTTGATGTCCCATTTTTTAAAACTTTTGAAGATTTATTGAAATCGGATCTTGAATTTGAGGTTGTAAATATTTGCACTCCGAACGGGCTGCATGCTGAACAATCTCTACAAGCCCTGGAGGCCCTTAAACACGTCGTTTGTGAAAAACCAATGGGTTTGACCAAAAGCAGTTGCGAAGATTTGATCTTTAAATCCCTACAAGTTTCAAAACAAGTATTCTGTGTGATGCAAAATCGGTATTCTCCTCCATCTGAATGGATTAAATCAATTATCTCTGATGGTATTTTGGGTGAAATTTATATGGTTCAGTTGAATTGCTATTGGAATCGAGATGACCGCTACTACAAAGTGGGGGGTTGGAAAGGAACAAAAGACCTTGATGGCGGAACTTTGTTCACTCAATTTTCACATTTTATCGATATTATGTATTGGTTGTTTGGTGATATTGACAATATACAAGGAAAATTTGCTGATTTTAACCATCAAACCTCAACTCATTTTGAAGACTCGGGTTTTGTAAGTTTTGATTTTGTTAACGGAGGGATGGGAAGCTTAAATTATTCAACATCAGTGGCTAATCAAAATTTAGAATCATCAATGACGATCATTGGAGAAAATGGTAGTGTAAAAATTGGTGGTCAATATATGAATGAAGTCGAGATATGTAATATTTCGGGATATGAAATGCCTGTATTAAAAGAGTCAAATCCTGCAAACGATTACGGTCCTTACAAAGGATCAGCTGCAAACCATAACTATATAATTTCCAATGTCATTGATACATTGAAAGGTAGAACTTCTCCGACAACAAATGCCCTGGAAGGATTGAAAGTAGTAGAAATTATTGAACGTATTTACAAAGTAAGAAACGAGCAACTAACATACACAAAATAATATGAGTAACCTTATTTACGATCGTTTAATTAATAAAGAGGCAAAACTTGCTGTAATTGGTCTAGGTTATGTGGGCTTGCCTATAGCACTTGAGTTTGCGAGAAAAATTAGAGTTATTGGATTCGATATAAATCAATCTAGAGTTGAGATGATGAGAAATCAGGTTGATCCTAGCAATGAGCTGGAAGCTAAAGATTTTGATTTCTGCGATATTCATTTCACTGCAGATATCAACGATTTAAAGGATGCGTGTTTTTTTATTATAGCCGTCCCTACTCCAATAGATGTTTCAAATATGCCTGATTTAAAGCCATTATTGAGTGCAAGTAAAACTGTTGGTCAAGTTATGAAAAAGGGAGATTATGTCGTTTACGAGTCAACAGTTTATCCAGGATGTACAGAAGAAGATTGTATTCCTATTTTAGAGGAAAACTCAGGTTTGAAATTTAAATCGGATTTTAAGGTAGGTTATTCTCCTGAACGTATCAATCCGGGAGATAAGCAACACACACTTCAAAATGTTATCAAAGTTGCTTCCGGATGTTGTACCGAATCTCTCGAACAAATTGCTAAAATATATGAATTGGTTGTTGAGGCCGGAGTACATCGTGCTCCATCAATCAAGGTGGCTGAAGCTGCAAAAATCATTGAAAATACTCAGCGGGATGTGAATATTGCCCTGATCAATGAATTATCCATTATTTTTAATAAGTTAAAAATAAATACGTTTGACGTTTTAGAAGCGGCAGGAACGAAATGGAATTTTTTAAATTTTCGTCCAGGGTTAGTTGGAGGTCATTGTATAGGTGTAGACCCTTATTATTTAACCCATAAAGCTCAACTAGCGGGCTATCATTCAAGAGTTATAAATAGTGGACGTTATGTGAATGATTCGATGGGATTTTACATAGCAAAGCAAACGGTAAAAAAAATAATTGCACAAGATAAAATCATTCAAGAATCGAAGGTTTTGATTATGGGAGCCACATTTAAGGAGGATGTTAGTGATATCCGAAATTCTAAGGTTATCGATATCGTAAATGAGCTAAAGTCCTACCAAGTGCAAGTTGATATAGTCGATCCACATGCTAATTCTGACGAAATGCAGCTTGAATATGGAATCCCATTAATATTCCATGTATCGAATAATTATGACGCTATAATTGTTGCCGTAAATCACAAAGAGTACATTGGATTCAATGAGGCGTATTTTAAAAATTTATTAAAAGATGGTATAGGGACTTTAATAGATGTAAAAGGCATTTATAAAGATAAAATTAAAGAAATAGAATATTGGAGTTTGTAATGGAGGCATACAATAAACGGATTTTAATAACAGGAGGAGCGGGATTTATTGGTTCGCATGTTGTACGAAGATTTCTTAAAAGATACCCAGACTACTTAATAATTAATGTAGATAAGTTGACTTATGCTGGTAATCTAGAGAATCTCAAGGACATCGAAAAAGCTCCAAATTATTGCTTTGAAAAAGGTGATATTGTTGATGCACCTGTGGTGGACGAAATATTTACAAAATATCAAATTACAGATGTAATTCATTTAGCTGCAGAATCTCATGTTGATAGGTCGATTGAAGGTCCTCTGGATTTTGTTATGACAAATGTAGTAGGGACCGTAAATTTATTAGAAGCTGCAAAAAAAAGTTGGATTGATTCGGCACATGTTTTTCATCATGTTTCTACTGATGAAGTATACGGGAGTTTGGGGGATGAGGGATTATTTAATGAATCAACTCCGTACGACCCAAGAAGTCCTTATTCCGCATCTAAAGCTTCTTCAGATCATTTTGTAATGGCCTATTTTCATACGTATGACCTCCCCATTAAAATGTCAAATTGTTCGAATAATTATGGAAGTCATCATTTTCCTGAGAAGTTAATTCCTTTAATGATTCACAATATTCAACACAATAAACCACTTCCCGTTTATGGAAAAGGGGACAATATTCGTGATTGGTTGTGGGTGGAAGACCACGCAAGCGCTATTGATACGATTTTTCATCAAGGGAGAGTTGGTGAATCATACAATGTAGGCGGATTGAATGAATGGACAAATATTAAATTGGTTCGTTTCCTTTGTCAAATTATGGATGAAAAGTTGGGAAGGGAAAAAGGTGAATCTGAAAAATTGATAACTTTTGTTACTGATCGTGCTGGTCACGATAAACGCTATGCTATCGATGCTTCAAAGTTAGAAAATGAGCTGAATTGGCGTCCATCTTTAAAATTTGAGGAAGGGTTGGTTCAAACAGTAGATTGGTACCTACAAAATCAAGATTGGGTTACTAAAGTAACAAGTGGCTCGTACAAGGAATATTATAAGAAAATGTATGATAATAGATAGGGATTATGGGATTTTTTAACCGTCTATTTGGCAACTCAAGTGAAGAAGAAATATTTCCATTCAGTATATCTCAAATAAAAACAGATATTCACAGTCATTTGATACCTGGGATTGATGACGGCTCTCAATCGATGGATCAGACTATTGCCATGTTGGCTAAATTTGAGATGATGGGCTTCAAAAAAGTAATCACTACTCCCCATATTATGTCTGATCTTTTTCCAAATACACCAAAAATTATTTTAGAAGGACTAGAGAAGGTGCGGGAAGAAATACATTCTTTGGGTATGAATATAGCGATAGAAGCAGCAGCAGAATATTACTTCGATGAAACACTATTGCCAAAAATAAAAAAGAAAGAACTTCTTACTTTTGGCGATCAATATGTGCTGATTGAATTTGGATTTCATTCACCTCCCCAATATCTTGATGAATTATTCTATGATTTACAGTCCTCCGGATATCGTATTGTTATAGCGCACTTTGAACGTTATTTATACTATCTCGGTAGAGTAGATAAAGCAATTGAATGGAGACAAAAGGGAATCAACATTCAGTTAAATTTGAATTCACTTTTAGGTAATTATGGACCTGAAATTAGGAAACAAGCCGAGGCATTAATTGACAACCAAGCGATTGATTTTGTTGGTACAGACTGCCATCGAATCGAGCATTTAGGCCTTTTGGAAGAAACTATCAAGTTAAAGTACTTTCACAAGTTGAATCAAATTTCATTAAAGAATAGGACATTATAATAGATAAAAGGTGATATTACCAATGAATAATATCCTTCCCGTTTTCTCTCAAATAGTTATTGGTTTGACTAAAATGCCTACAGCCAAAAAATCCTCGATATGCTGAAAGGGGAGAAGGATGAGGTGCCATTAATAGTAAATTTTCAGTGGTGTTAATGAACTCTGATTTAACTTGCGCTTTTGAGCCCCAGAGCAGATAAACCATATTTTTTCGTTCTTCATTGAGTTTTTTTAAAACTGAATCGGTAAATTGTTCCCACCCTTTGTTTGCATGGCTATCTGGCTTTCCCTCCCGAACCGTTAAATTCGTATTCAGTAATAATACACCTTGTTTTGCCCATCGTTGAAGATTTCCGTTTGTAGGGATTGGTAGGCCTAAATCACTTTCGAGCTCTTTAAAAATATTCTTTAAACTTTTGGGGAATGGATAAATGTTGTCTTGGACTGAAAAGCTAAGTCCGTGCGCATGTCCACGCGTTGGATAGGGGTCTTGGCCAAGAATTACTACTCGTGAATTTGCATAGCTACACGTATTGAAGGCAGAAAAAATTTCTTCTTTTCCGGGAAAAATAGAATGTGGAAATTTATTGTATTCGTCATCTAAAAATGATCGTAGATTTTTAAAATAGCTTTTTTCAAGTTCATCTTTTATTAATTCTTTCCAGTCGGTATTAAGTTTCATTTCCATCACAACAAATTTAACCACTAAGTGTAATAACTAAAATAATAAACTAATTTTGTTGAATGGCAGTTTTTTCATTTAATGGCTTCATCCCAGTTGTAAAACCTAGCTCATTTATTCACCCAAGTGCATCCGTGATTGGAGACGTAATAATCGGCGATAATGTGTACATTGGTCCTGGTTCAGTTATTCGTGGGGATTGGGGTCAAATTATTATTGAAGATGGGTGTAATGTACAGGAAAATTGTGTTATCCATATGTTTCCCGGAACAACTGTCTATCTTAAAAAGGGAGCGCATATTGGTCATGGGGCAGTAGTTCACGGAGGAATTGTTGGCGAAAACTGCCTCATAGGAATGAATGCCGTTATCATGGATGAAGTAGAAATCGGAAAAGAAAGTATCATCGGTGCTTTGTGTTTTGTCCCAACAAAAATGAGTATTCCTCCTCGCAGTCTCGTTGTTGGTAATCCAGCTAAAATCATAAAAGAAGTTTCGGATGAGTTAATTGCTTGGAAAATAGAAGGAACTGCATTATACCAAAGATTACCAGCCGAATGCAGAGAAACAATGCAAGAGTGTCAACCTCTGTCAGACATTGAGAAAAATAGACCTACGCACAATTCAGATTACAAAATTTGGAATAATGAAAAATAAAATTGCTCTTAGATTTATTTTCGCAATTTTAATTGTCATTTTTCTTACCCAATTAAGCTCTTCTAGTTGTTCGAAAGGAGTTGCAAATTTTGTTCTTTCCGGAACAATAACGGATGTCACCTTTTCCCAAGGCCATGCAGGTGCTGTTTTGAAATTGTCTAAAGTAATGATAGCTACCGGGGAAGAAATTTTACTCGAAACGAAAACGCTCGGAACAGATGGAAGTTATGAATTTACATTCCCGAGAGAAAAGGTTGAAAAATACATTATTCGTGTTGTTAAGCCCTTATACTTCGATGTTGTAAAAGAGATTCAATTTTCTTCTCTAACTGTTATGGAACCAAACATACGAAATTACTCGACAAAGGCAAAATCATGGGTAGAACTACGTTTTGTGAATACTTCGGTTGCAACAAATGATCATTTTCGATTTATTAAATTTCAAGGCCTAGAAGGTTGTGACGAATGTTGTACCGCTGAACAGGTCGATTTATATGCAGTGCCATATTATTCAAGAACGTGTATCAACGAAGCTCTTTCTACTTATTCTATTTATTATCAAGTTATTGGAACAACAACTCAAGATATTGTGGAGGTAATAACTCAACCATTCGATACAACACTTCTTTTGGTGAACTATTAGCTTTTTATTTACAAAGTAGAAAAGTATTTAAATAAGTCGTAATTTCGGGAAATCATTAATTATTTATACCATGAATAGGCTTTGGATTTTTGCCTTGTTTTCGATTATAGCAACTCAATTTTCTTTTTCTCAAGATGTAATAATACGCGGAACATTAATAGAAAAGTCAAATGGAGAGGCAATAATTAGTCAAAAAGTAAAATTATTAAGGAATGATTCCACGGTTATAACGGGTGCTTTTACAGATGAAAATGGTTTTTTCTCTATCCCGAGAGTTCCTCGAGGAAAACTAATAATTAAAATTGAAAGTGAGATTTATTCAAATACGATATATCCAATTGATGTCATTGATGCACGTGGTATATTGAATTTTAGATTTGAAATGAAAAAAGTAGGTGGCGTGAAAGTTTTTGATGAATTTGTAGTGACTGCAGCTGAAAAACAGAAAAAAAATGAAGTATTAACGGGTACTTTTAAACTCGACCCTAAAATGATATCTGCTATTCCTAATACAACCGCTGAAAGCGATTTGATTGGTTCGGTTAGTGTTGTTCCTGGAGTTGTAACAACAGGAGATCAAGGCGGTCAATTATATGTCAGAGGAGGAACACCCATTCAAAATAAGACCATTTTAGATGGCATGACAATTTACAATCCATTTCATACAATTGGCTTTTTCTCCATATTTGAAACTGAACTCATAAAAAATGTAGATGTATTTACGGGTGGTTTTGACGCCCAGTATGGTGGGAGAATTTCCTCAATAATGGATGTTTCATACCGCGATGGTGACCGCGTTTCGTTTGGTGGTAAGGTTTCTACTTCTCCTTTTTTAGCCAAATTGGTTCTTGAGGGCCCTCTCCAAAAAACAAAAGATGGAAAGCCTGGTGTTGGTTCATACATTTTTTCAGCGAAACATAGCTTATTGGATTACACATCAAAATACCTCTATCCTAGGATTAATGATGGCAATGGACTACCTTTTAATTTTACCGATATATATGGTAAAGTAACATTCAATGGAAATGGTGGATCAAAATTTAGTGCTTTTGGTTTTTATAATCTTGATAGTGTAAATTACAACGTAGCCGATTTAAATTGGAATGCTGCTGGTCTTGGAATTAACTTTGTTCTTGTTCCAAATACCTCACCTGTAATTATCAAGGGGCATGTGAATGGAAGTAACTACTCTACAACTTTTGCTGAAAATAATTTACAACCTAGAACGAGTAAAATTGGTGGCTTCGATTTGGGCTTTGATTTCATTTATTTCTTACCAAATGAAAGTGAGCTGAATTATGGATTTAACCTGAATGGATTCAACACAGAATTTAAAACCTACAACGAATTACAACGAAAAATTGAATTATTTAACTTTACAACTGAAATTGGTGCCTACATAAACGTAAGACAAAAATTCGGAGAGAAGTGGGTTGTGCAGCCAAGTTTTAGGTTGCAGGTGTATTCATCACTCGGTACAATATCACCTGAACCACGTATTGGTATCAAATACAATGCTACAGATAAGTTCAGGTTGAAACTTTCGGGTGGACGGTTTTCTCAAAACTTCACCTCCGCATCATCGGACAAGGATATTGTTAATCTATTTAACGGTTTATTGTCTGCTCCAACCAATGTTCAAGAAACCTTTATAAATGAATTTCAAAACGAAAGAAATACGAAAAATGGTCTTCAGTACGCCTGGCATGCTATCTTAGGTAGCGAATATGATTTTGGGAAAAGAGTTACACTAAACTTGGAAGGATATTATAAATATTTTTCTCAGCTAAGTAATATCAATCAGAATAAACTTTACGATGATGTAGCTGAATTCTCTCAAATCGATGATGTTTTTAAAAAAGATTTTATTCTTGAATCTGGTCAAACATACGGAGTAGATTTGTTAGTAAAATACAAGTATAAGGGTTTATTTATATGGACAGGATATTCCTACAGTTATTCAACTCGTTGGGATGGATTTGTAAATTACTTTCCAGTTTTTGATCGGCGACACAACGTCAACATTGTCTCATCATACAGTTTTGGTAAAAATAAATCATGGGAAATTAATGGGCGATGGAATCTAGGTTCAGGATTGCCATTTACCCCAACCGCTGGGTATTACCAAAATGAGAATTTTTTTACCGGTGTTACCTCTGAATACGAGACCAATAATGCCCAAACTATAACAACTCTTCTCGGTGAGTTTAATAGCCAACGACTTCCTTTTTACCATCGTTTAGATATCACAATTAAGAAACGATTTACGTTCCGAAATCAATCCGAACTAGAGTTAGTTGGTAGTTTAACAAATGTATACAATAGAAGAAATATTTTTTACGTCAATCGCGTTACGAATGAAGAAATATATCAATTCCCTTTTCTACCTAGTTTTGGATTGAGTTATAATTTCTAAAAACTCAAATTTGATGAAATTTTCTTTAATTATCATTTTTGTTTTTATTGTAATTGATTCATTACACCCTCAATGGCGCGGTGATACTTCACCAAGTTATCCTGAAATAATCTCTTACTTAAAAAAAATAGATAAGGAGCATCGTGAAATCAAGCTCTTCAATATGGGGCCTTCTGATTATGGTCTCCCAATTTATCTTTTGATTGTAAACGCTCATTCCGATTCAATAAAAACATTTCAAAAAGCAAGAAATGAAACTACAATTTTAATAAATAATGCGATTCATCCAGGCGAACCTGATGGAATAAACGCATCCCTTATTTGGTTAGATGATTGGATAAAACAAGGTAAACCATGTGCGGGTCATCCCGTTGTTGCCATCATTCCCGCATATAATATTGGAGGAATGATGCAACGTTCATCGACGAGCCGTGTAAATCAGAATGGTCCTGAAGAATATGGATTTCGCGGCAATGCCAGAAATTTAGATTTGAATAGAGATTTTATTAAAATGGATTCATACAATGCGTATACTTTTTCGAAGATATTTCATGCCACAGATCCAGATATCTTCATAGATAACCATGTTTCAAATGGGGCTGATTACCAATACACATTAACTTATATTTCTAGTTTAAGAGAACGTCTTGCGCCATCGATGAATGATTTAACATATAAAGTATGTATTCCTGAGCTTGAAATTGAGTTGGGTAAGAGAAATATTGATTTTTTTCCCTACGTGGAATTGAAAGGTGAGACTCCCGAATCGGGGATTATCGCTTTCAACGATTTACCGCGTTATGCAATGGGTTATGCTAGTTTATTTCATTCTCTCAGTTTTACGGTTGAAACGCATATGTTGAAACCATTTAAAGAGAGAGTTCAGGTTAACCTTGATTTTATAGATTTATTGGTCAAATGGGCAATGACACGATCAAATGAAATCGAAAAAAGTCGGAAAGCTGCTTTTGAGTGGTCAAATTCTCAAGAGGTATTTTTATATAATCACATAATTACTGAAGAAAACGACTCTCTTCTTTTTAAGGGATTTGAATATTCAAAGCCAATTGATCTAAATACAAATCTGCCTCGTTTATATTACGATAGATCAAAACCGTACAAAAAATATATTCCATATTTTAGAAAATACAAACCGATGAGCAGTTTTAACATTCCTCGTTATTTCGTTGTAGCGGCTCAAGAAAAAGAATCGATATGCAGAATGAAAGCCAATAATATTTATTATTACACGCTAAAATCAGACTCACTCATTGAGGCCAATTCATACAGAATAAATTCTTATAATAGTATTACAAAACCATACGAGGGACATTTTAAACACAACACGGTATTATTTGATAAATTTCGGGTAAATCTTCTCCTGAAAGCAGGGGATATCATCATTCCGACAATGCAAAGAGGTAGAAATTTTATTTTATCTGCGTTGATCCCTGACGCCGAGGACTCGTTTTTTAGTTGGAATTTTTACGATTCATATCTACAACAAAAGGAGTATTTTTCATCTTATATCTTTATTGATCAAATTCAATTCATTTTAGATTCTAATCCCACGCTAAAACAAGAATTTGATGAGATGAAAAAGGAAAATGAGTCTTTTCGAAATTCTGAGTGGGATCAGTTGTATTTTATCTATAAAAATAGTCCATACTTCGAAAAATCGTTTATGGTACTACCAATATATTCAATAGATTAAACTATAAGCCAAGGCATTCCATTGCTTTTTCAACCATTTTCTTTGAACCCACATAGAAGGGGGTCCGTTGGTGAAGGTATTCAGGTTTAATATCTAAGATGCGTTTTCTCCCTGTTGTCGCCAACCCACCCGCTTGTTCTGCGATGAAGGCCAATGGGTTGCATTCGTACAATAAACGCAATCTACCCTTAGGTGCGCTAATCACATCCGGGTAAATGTAAATCCCCCCTTTAATAAGATTTCTGTGAAAATCGGCCACCAATGAACCGATGTATCTACCTGAATAAGGCATCCCCGTTTGATTCTCTCTACTTTGACAATAATTAATATATTTCCTTAGCCCTTCTTCACACTCAAAAATATTTCCCTCATTCATTGCATATAATCGACCATTTTCAGGCATCTTCATCTGAGGGTGAGACAAGCAAAATTCGCCAATTGAAGGGTCTAGTGTGAAGCCATTTACACCATTTCCAGTACTATAAACCAACATTGTTGAGGAGCCATACAAAACATAGCCTGCTGCAATTTGTTGGGTTCCACTTTGCAACATATCATCTAATGTGGCTTCTAACCCGACTGGAGAAATGCGTCTGTAAATAGAGAATATTGTACCAATCGAAACATTCACATCGATATTACTTGAACCATCCAATGGATCAAAAAGGACAACATATTTTCCATTTTTCGCTGATTCTGAAGTAAAAGCGACAAAATTTTCATTTTCTTCAGATGCAATTCCGCAAACTTCACCCCCAAGCCGAAACTCTCTTATAAAAGCCTCGTCGGCAATAACATCCAATTTTTGCTGGTACTCACCTTGAATATTTATCTCTCCGTGCGATCCTAAAATGTGATCTACAAGCCCAGCTTTTCTTACATCTCTACTCACTATTTTTGAGGCGACTACAATGTCATTGAGAATCCGAGATAGTTCACCGGTGGCATATGGAAAATCAGATTGATTACTCTGAATAAATTCTGTGAGTGTAACTATTTTGGGCATAAAATTGACTTTCGAATGTAAATATCGAAAAAAAATACAAATATTATTAGTTTGAATTTTCGTTAGGTAAATCCGACCCTAAAAATGGTTGTACGTATTAGCAAAATGTGGACAATCTTCTAATGACTTTCTGTAGTTATCGAGCTGTCAATTTTTATTCCTTCTTTGTTCAATATGGATGTTGTCCGGATTGCAAAATAGATGAGGTAAGCAAAACAAGCTACTCCAACCCAATATGAATTTTGAATACCAATTGATGTATCAGCCAATGCGCCTTGAGCCGTCGATATAAATCCGCCTCCCATAATCATCATTATTAATAAACTTGATGCTGTGTTTGTTTTTGCACCTAAACCTGCAATAGAAAGTGTAAATATACAAGGCCAAAGAGTGCTGCAAAATAATCCAACTGCAATAAATGCAAAAACGCTGACCATTCCTGATGAAAACATACCAATTATCAAAGACGAAATGCCTAATAAAGAATAATAAATCAATTGTTTGCTTGGGTTTCCCCTACTAATGTAGTCAGCAATTATCAAAACCACAATTAAGATCAAATAAGGATAAAAAATACGTAAGTCAGTTCCTGAAAAAGAGTTTACAATAAGAAAGATACCAAATGCAGCGAAAGGCAAGAAAATACCTAAAATTGTCTTCATTCTTTCATTTGAAGTAAATGCTCCAGCTGCCGAAGTCCATCTTCCAATCATTAAACTTGCCCAAAATAAAGATACATAAGGTGCGATATCCTGTTCTTTAAAATTTAATTTTTGTTTCATTAATTCAGGTAAATTACCTGCCGTCGAAACTTCAACACCAACATAGATGAAAATGGCAATCATTCCTAATATTACTTGTGGCTTTTTCATGATAGATATCATTGAAATTAAGCTATACTCTGGCTGGTCCTCTTGTATTAGTTTATCGGGTAAATTTGAAACTTTAAAAAGAAGAGCTGCAAGTAAAAATGCTGAACCCAAAATAATATAAGGTGTTTGTACGGCCTCCAAATTTAATGTTTGTTCACCCGCTTGGGACGATCCAAAAATTGCAAATGCCACAATTACAGGTCCGATGGTAGTTCCAACATTATTTATTCCTCCTGCTAAGCTCAAGCGAATATTTCCTTTGGAGGGATCTCCCATTTGAATAGCAAGAGGATTAGCTGCTATTTGTTGCAATGAAAATCCAAGCCCAACGATAAATAATCCCGAAATTAATAGTTCGAATGAGGCTGTATTTGATGCAGGAATAAATAAAAGCGTTCCTAATGCTGAGATTACTAGTCCTAATGACAGCCCATTTCGGTAGCCAAGTTTATTTAAGATGTCCTGTTTTAAAAATGCAGAAATTCCAAAGTATAAAAGTGATCCGACAGTATAAGCAACATAGAATGAAAAAGAGATCATTTGCGACTTTAGTTGCGATAAGTTGAGAGCTTTTTTAAATACAGGAATCAATATGTCGTTGCTCGCAGCAACGAAGCCCCAAAAGAAAAATATAGTGATTAATGTTCCGAAAGCACGCGATGAATTTTTCATAAATTGAAATTATCCGCCAAATTACATAATTTGAGTAAAATAAGGATATTAAATTCAAATATTATTCAATTGGTTTGTTTAATCAGATTCTATTAAATTTTTTTGTGATTAATATGAACTTTTTGCAATAAAAATTGTTTCGCGAAAGGATAGAAAGATTGAATGGCAGAATATAAGATAAAAGATTTAGAAACACTCTCTGGAATTAAGGCTCATACGATACGTATTTGGGAGAAACGGTATAATATTTTAGCCCCTGAACGTACTGATACCCAAATAAGAATGTACAGCGACAACGATTTAGTTACCTTACTAAATATTTGTCTTCTTTACAAGCATGGTGTTAAAATTTCACACATAGCAAATTTAACGCTAAATCAAATCCAGGAAAAGGTCGAAAAAATACAGGAAGAAAATGAAGTGGAAGATAGCTATGAGCAGTTAATTTTAGCATTACTTACCCTTGACGAAAACCTTTTCAGAAATACACTGAGTACTTTGATTAAAGAAGTAGGATTATCTAAAACGTTTACGGACCATCTTATGCCATTTCTCGGTAGAATAGGTATAATGTGGTTAGTTGGGTCTATAAACCACGCTCAAGAACACTTTATATCAAACCTCATAAGACAAAAGATAATAGCGGAAATTGATAAACTTCCTATCCCAGATAATCCGAATAATGCCGTAATGTTGTATCTTCCTGAGCACGAGTGGCATGAAATAAGTTTATTGTTTTATCAGTTTATTCTACGTGAAAGAAAGGTAACAACTATTTATCTAGGACAAAGTCTCCCGTACGAATCATTGTTAGATTCTATTCGTCAGTTAAAACCTGTTGCAATAGTGACATCTTGGCTCACTGCAGTAGAGGATAAATTTATTGAAAATTATTTCAGGCAGTTGAAAGAAGAAATTGGAAATATCCCAATTTATGCCGGTGGTTACCAAATAAAAATGAATAAAAAAAATATCAGTTCTTTAATCATAGAAATTGAAGATATTCATTCTTTTCATAAGTTTTTTTAATTTTTTTTGTCAAATGTATTTTGATTAAATTAAAATCATTATATTTGATTAGAATTTCATCATTTAAAGTTTAATTATTAATTTTTTAGTTTATGTCACATTTGAAAGTAGGTGATAAATCTCCTGAATTTAAGGGAGTAGATCAAAATGGTAATACCGTTGATCTTAATCAATTTTCCGGTAAAAAAGTAGTATTATATTTTTACCCAAAAGATGATACGCCAGGTTGTACAGCTCAAGCATGTAATTTGAGGGATAACTTTGATGTACTAAAAGATAAAGGCATTGAGGTTTTGGGAGTAAGTACGGATTCAGTTAAAAGTCATGTTAAATTTATTGATAAGTTTGGTTTAAATTTTACTTTAATTGCTGATGAAAATAAAGATATCGTGCAGAAATTTGGAGTTTGGGGTCTAAAAAAGTTTATGGGGAGAGAATACATGGGGACGAATAGAATGACTTTTTTAATTGATGAAAATGGGATAATAGAAGGGATAATAGCAAAACCTAAGACCAATGCTCATGCAGAAGAAATTTTAGAAATTTTAAAATAATTTAAATGAACGTATTTAGTTTATGTTCTTCTGAAAATAACTTTGTATCATTAATAATTTAAAAATCAAACGATATGACAAAAGAAGTAAATGTAGAAAAATTGAAAGCGCTTCAATTAACTATGGAAAAATTAGATAAAACCTTTGGCAAAGGATCAGTTATGAAATTAGGTGATAGTCCTGTTGAAAAGGTCGAAGTGATACCAACTGGATCGGTTTCTCTTGACCTAGCTCTTGGTATTAACGGATATCCAAAAGGTAGAGTGGTTGAAATATACGGTCCTGAATCTTCTGGGAAAACGACACTTGCCATTCATGCAATTGCAGAAGTTCAGAAACAAGGAGGAATTGCAGCCTTCATAGATGCTGAACACGCTTTTGATCAATTTTATGCCCAAAAGTTAGGGGTTGATGTTGCAAATCTTTTGATTTCTCAACCCGATAACGGTGAACAGGCTTTGGAAATTGCAGATAATTTAATTCGTTCAGGTGCAATTGATTTAATTATTATTGATTCGGTTGCCGCCTTGACGCCTAAAGCAGAAATTGAAGGTGAAATGGGCGACTCACAGATGGGTTTGCAAGCGCGGTTAATGTCTAAAGCGTTGCGTAAACTTACTTCTTCAATTAATAAGGCGGGTTGTTGTTGTATTTTTATCAATCAACTTCGTGAAAAAATTGGTGTTATGTTTGGTAACCCTGAAACTACCACCGGTGGAAATGCGCTTAAATTTTACTCTTCAATTCGAATTGATATTCGAAAGGCTGCTCAAATTAAAGATGGTGAAGAAATTATAGGAAATAGAGTTAAAGTTAAGGTTGTTAAAAATAAAGTAGCTCCTCCTTTTCGAAAAGCAGAATTTGATATTTTATATGGAGAAGGTATTTCAAAAGTTGGTGAAATTATAGATTTAGGTGTTGATTTAAATATTCTTAAGAAAAGTGGTTCTTGGTTTTCTTATGGCGAAACCCGTCTTGGTCAGGGAAGAGACTCTATTAAATTACTACTTTCAGATAATCCAGAACTTGTTGAAGAATTAGAAGATAAAATTAAAGATGCTCTTGATAAGTCTAATGCTGTGGCTTTGGAGTTACAAGACTGATGCATATCGTTTGGTTAAAACAGCGCCCAAAAGGCGCTGTTTTAGTTTATTCCTAAAGCATCTAACTCTGATGCTAACTCTGTAATTTTTTTTAGGTGTATAGTTTGAAGACCTGCTCGTTTTGCCCCTTCAATGTGTTGGAGAGAATCGTCGATAAATAATGTATTTATTGGTTTGATATTACTATTTTCACAGATTGCTAAAAAGGTTTCTTGGTCAGGTTTTCTCATTCCTATTTCGTGTGATAGATTTATCTTTTCAAATAACGAGGCCAACTCAATTTTTTGAACTTCTTTCCATTTTTGATAAACTAAGTTAATATGTAATTCATTGGTATTACTTAATAAAAATAATCTATACTTATTTTGTAGATTTTTTAATGTTAAAATAGACTCAACTGAAAAATCACCAATCATTGCATTCCATGCCTTTACGATTTTATTTGGATTGCAGCTTTCATTGCTCATTGCAAGAAGTTTATTTATGAAATTAGCTGAGGATATTTGCCCTTTTTCAAACTGTTCGAATAAAGGAGCTTGTTTTGATTGTGAATATAAATGGGATACATTTTGAAATCCTAACTTTTTAAATTCTTGTATTGTGGCCGAGTAATTAATTTCAATTAAAACACCCCCTAAATCAAATAAAATCGCCTCAATTGATTTCATTAAATCTCAACTATATAGTGCAAAAAAAAAGCTATCTAAATGAGATAGCTTTTTCAATAATTCATTAATTAAATCAGTTCTTTTTCGTTGAACAACAAGACTTAGTTTCTGTTTTTGCAGGACAAGCCTTTGCTTCGGTTGGTGAACAACATTTCTTTTTCTTTTTCTTTTTCTTTTTCTTGTCGTCGTCATTTAAAGAAATTAAATTTCCATTTGATGCGGCAATTGCACTAGATATAATAGAACCAGAAAAAATTATAAGCGCAAACACTAAAAATATCTTTTTCATAAAATTAATTTTTGTAAATATACGGATTAATTTATTAGTTTTTTGTACTTTCTAAAAATTAACAAATTATTGTATCTTTGTTGACAAATAAAATGGCCTTGTGGCGCAACTGAATAGCGCACCTGATTACGGCTCAGGAGGTTTCAGGTTTGAATCCTGACAAGGTCACTAAGTAAATCCCCAGAGAAATAAATACTGGGGATTTTTAGCTTATTTTTTTTCAATTATTTTATTCTCTATTCAACACTGTTTAAAAATAAAATTAAGACAAAAAAGTAAATTGTCCCGACGAGTACTCTCCTGTAATATGCATATATAAAGATTATACAAATAGTATTTTGTAATCAAATAAAAGGTTGGGATTTAGAGAGTGGTATACCGAACAGTATTTGTCCTTTGATAAATTAATTGCTTTTTCCAAGGTATTTTTTGGGATACTGTTATCAACTTTGAAAGTTAGCATAATATGCTCGAAAGGTGAGGGTATACCCTTCTTTTTTACCGCTTGAATTTCAATACTAAAATAACTTGGATCTATTTTTTGTTTATTCAAAATTGATATCACATCAATAGACATGCAACCTGCCAATGATCCCGCAAGGAGTTGCATTGGTGTTAATCCCTTATTTTTTCCACCGATATCTGGGGTCCCATCAATTAAAACAACAACCTCACTTTCATTCTTTACTTCAAAAACAAATGGGAACTCTTTTCTCTCTAAGTAAAGTTTCATTCTTCATAAATTAAAATTAATAAACCATAAATTTAATATTATGCCAAGTACCTTGACTTTTTAATTGAAGGACGTACAAACCATTTGATAGATTATTCGGTAATTTTATCGTATTATTTTCGATCTCAGATATATATTTATACCCATAATTTCCTGTTATTATTACATTATTGAAATTTGATTTCAACTTAACTGTTATAATTTCTCCAGCTCTTACAAGATTGGGATATATAATGGTTTCAGGCAGTTCAATGTCTTTGCTATTTGTCGACGATTCCTCCAACCTAATTACTCCGTTATTAAAAGTCCCAATCCATTTTACATGAGAAGATTCGTGGACGATAGCGGTAATATGATTTGTTGGTAAATCTGAATTTTGTTGGTTGTAACTCTGCCAAACATCGTTTTGTTTAATTATAATTCCAAAAAGCTCGGATCCCATAAAAATACGTTGATCCTCCTTATTGATTGAAATACAAGTTAATCCATTTGTTGGAATGGGTGAGTTCGTGATATTCCAACGTGCCCATGGACCACCATTGCCTAAATCAGTTACCAAACCAGCTGCGGGCGTTGCAAACCAGGGTTGACCTGTTGAATCAATATCAATGTCGATGGATGAATTATCCGGCAATCCTGATTCCACGATACTATGCACTTCAATATTATTTTGAACATCAAAGTAAAAAAGACCTCCATTTATAGTACTAATGTATTTTTCATTTGAAAAACCTGTTCGAATATCCGTAATGTTGTTGGTCGGTAATCCATTATCGGCGACATTCCAAACTTGCCAACTCTGTCCATTAAATTTTGACACCCCTTCCGAAGTTGCTAGCCAAATGTTATTCGATGAATCAATTTCAATCCCCCTAACCAAGTTATCATTCAATCCAGAGTTTGACTCATTGTAATTTATCCAGCTATCATTTGATTTTTTAAATAGCCCACCTTGCATTGTGCCGATCCAAAGAATTGAATCGTTTTGAACTTTTAGTGAGCGTATATTATCATTGCTTAAAACCGAATTGTTTGATGTAAATACCTGCCAATTATTTCCATCGAAAGAAGCAAGTCCTACATCAGTTCCAAACCATTTTTTTCCTCCTTGTATCGCTATGCAACGAACAGTATTAAAAGGTAAAGGAGAGTTTTCTGAAGTATAATTCTGAAGAATGGGTTGCCCATAAATAAAAAAGCTCCCGAGTGTAAAAATCGAGAGCTTAATTATATCTTTTATCATTTAATTTTTAATTACTTTTCGGGTAAATGAGTGACCGAGATAAATAATCTCAGTAGTATAAATTCCAGGAGCAAATTGCGTAATATCCATTGGAATAGAGTTTTTACCTAACGTAATGTCTACTTCACTTGAGCGTAGGATTTTTCCGTTTAAATCAATTATGTTAAGTGTGATAGTCTCAAACTGCGAGGAGAACATTGAAATGGAAAACTCTCCAGATGTTGGATTTGGGGAAATTGAAATGGATTCTACAAATTTCTGTAATTCAGGAATGCCAGCACATGATTCGACAACGACATTTACTGGAATTAATGTTCCCGAACATCCATTTTCCGAATTCATTACCATGAAAACTGTATCAGCGTAGAGTGGAGAAGTTTCAAGGGTAGCACCAGTACCAATTTGCTCATTGGCCGTGTTGAACCAAATTATATCTGATCCACCCGAGGCACTCAAAATTGCGCTTTCTCCTTCGCAGATCGTAACATCATCCACTACAGGCGTTGCAACTTGTTGAATTGTGACATTGACCGCTGTCTGCGGACTTGTACACTGACCATTTTGAGTTAAAACTTCCCAATCATACAAATAATAATAGTAAGATGAGCCGGCTGAGGCACCAATGATTGATAAGGAATTATTTAAATCATAAGGATAAATAGCTGAATTATTGTTTCGATATAATCCTGAAACCGTCATAGCGAAAACGCCCAATCTTAAGTTTGAGTCTGCAGCAACAGGAAAATTAAGGTCAACTCGACTCATTCCTGATGGAACAGTCACAACAGTTGACTGTAAATCCGTACCTTGATCGTCTTGCAGTTTGATTGTTAAATTACCTGCAGATTGTGCATAAACTAAAGCTGATTTTATTGTAAGTGGCACATGGGCATTGAAAATATTGTATTGCGCACTAGTAACATATCCGCCACCACCAATACCGTTCGTATGCGGTTCTGCATATACAGTATCACTATAGAAATCAGTATTTTCTACATAGTAAGTGCTATTTTGATTTAAGGTAGGAGTTGTATACGTTAGATCTGTACCAATTAAATTGCCTTGATCATCAAACCACCTTACATCTCCTGAAGCAGAAGCGACTAATGAAGCAGTTTGGCCACTGCAAATTGTTTGATCTACAACTGTGGGAGCATTGGGAGTAACGTTGTTAACAACATACGGCTCAGTTGTTCCCGTTCCGCAATAATTTGTTACCGTACAAGAGTATGAACCCGGCTGAGTAACAACTATGCTCTGTGTAGTATCTCCTGTATTCCATAGAAAACTAGTTCCGGCAGTAGCTGTCAATACCATACTTGCTCCCGAGCAAAGATTATTCGAACCACTTGCAGAAATTGTTGGCAAGGCTCCTGAATTAGCAGGTTGTTGCATGGTTAATGTTACAGGAACTGCTGTAAAATTATTGTCCTCTCTTTCTTCGAGAAAATAATTGTTAACATCCACTTCCATAACGATATAATAGTCTCCATTACATGTGTTAGGAGGGACATTGACCCACATTCCTTCTAAATGTTTTCCATAAACATCAGTCCATCCCGAAGAAATACCTTGTTCTACGACCGAACACCCGTAATTTCCGCCACCGTGATTCCAATTTGGAAAATTGCTATTCAATAAAATATTGCCTTGGTTGTAAATTGTGTTTTCGTCTCTACAATGTCCGTAGTAAGTACTATTTGAAGAATTACCACATTGCCCGTAATCCATTAAACAAAAGCCTATTTTCGCACCATCGCCAATAATGGGCCAGTTGAGCGGATTTGGATCGCTTGTTTGAAGTCTTAGTGTCATTACAGCCCAATCGTCAACGTGATTGTGCCCGTGCGAGGAGTGATAAGTCATACTTCCTCTCCATGAATCAACATACGACATTGTGTTACCGTCTTTTTTGTAAACACGTTGAATCAACATTTGCTTTGGATTTGGATTACCATTTGGACAGGTAAAAGCTCCAGAACCATTTACATTATAAATTGTATCATTTCCACAAATAAAGGCACGCTTTCCATTGGCGTCTTGTCCTCTTACTGTGAAGGATCCGTGACCAATATTTGGTGTTGAACCGGTAACGCGTAACCTTCCATTGTCTGGACCTTGTCCGTTGTAATTTGTCCCCGCATTTGTTTGTGGGTATTCAGTCCATCCATTATTTGCTATACCTTTCCATGATGCGGTTATATCAGGATATAGGAAACAATTTTGGGTTCCATCAGCGCACACACATGATGTTGCATTCGTTGTTGTGCACTGGGCGCGTAAGTTATGAAAACTTATCAACAATAAAAAAGAGAGTAGTAATTTTTTCATGAACATTTTTTATTAAAACAAATTTAATGAATTTTAGTTTAAAGGGATGATCAAAATCTATTAAATTTTCGACTTTTCGATAATTAGCAAAAAATAATGTCAAAAAAAACGGCCTGTTATTTACTTTTATCGCTGCTTTCTGTAATATGGGGAAGCTCATTTATTCTGATGAAAAAAGGAATGTTTTCAGAGGATGGTACGACCATATTTTCATCTAATCAGGTAGGATGTCTTCGAATGTTAATTGCCTCTCTGATAATGCTTCCAATATCTTTATCTAAAATTCGACGGCTATCTTGGAAAAATTTTCATTTGTTTTTTATTGTTGGAATGTTAGGAAATTTTTTTCCAGCTCTCCTTTTTACCTTTGCTGAAACTGGAATTTCTTCAAGTTTGGCTGGGATGTTAAATAGTTTCACTCCAATTTTTACTATCGTTATTGGATTCATAGTTTTTAAAACAAAATTAACAAGCAAACAGTTAATTGGAACGGTGATCGGAACATTGGGAATCATTGCTTTGGTTCATAGTGGTAAAAGAGCATCCTTAACCGGGGGTTGGGAACATATTTGTGCTGTAGTTCTTGCTACATTAATGTATGCCATTAGTCTCACAACAATAAAAAATAAACTCAAAGATTTTAGTTCTTTCGATATTACCTCCTTGGCATTTATTATCATTTTGCCATTTTCAATTATTGGTTTTTTTCTAACTAATATAACGGATACGTTTAAATTCAATACACGAGCTTCAGATGGATTTTTTTACATAGCCATACTCTCAATTGTTGGAACTGTGTTGGCAGTTCTACTTTTTAATAAAATTATTGCTTTTTCATCAGCCCTTTTTGCGAGTTCAGTAACGTACTTTATACCAATTGTAGCCGTTCTAATTGGTTTTACTTTTGGTGAAACACTTACTTTTTGGCAAATATTATCTATGTTTATCGTATTGTCAGGCGTCGTTATTGCAAATTTTTCTCTTAAGAAAAACTCTGGCTGACGTCTGCTAAAAACTTCTTAAATTTATTTCTATCTTTGGCTTATGCTTAGAAATCTGTTTATAACGTTCTTACTTTCAATTGTTTTAATCGGAACAGTTGGGATTCATGTTTTTACGCATTCGTGTAAGGAAGATGGGATTTTTAAAACGTACTTTATTAATATTAGTAATCATTGCGAAAAAAAGAAAGAGCAACTACCACTTTGTTGTCAAAAAGAAAAACAGGAAAATGATGATTGCTGCCACGATGAGACGGAAGTTTTTAAGCTAAAAGTTGATTATGTATCGATTTGGGATGATTACACCTTTGAGAAGTTCCCAATTCCAGAACCGAATAATTTTATTTTTAACGATCAGAATGTACAATTTGATGAAGAAATCTTAATCGATTCTGATACAGAACCCCCTCCCAAACTCACAGGAAGACAAATCCTGTTAAAAAAGCGCGTTCTAGTAATTTGATTTCTGAACTTCTGTTGGAATTAGACAGATTGTTTCACGAAATTAAAAATCAATGCAAATTTTAAGTAAATCATTAGTTTTTATCTTTTTACTAATTATCAATTTTTCAAGTGCTTACGGGCAACTTCGTGGATTGATTCAAGGTGAGGACGAAAACGAAAAAAAACCAATTTATAACGCCCAAATTCGATTGAAAAATGCCAAAATAGGTACTTTTTCAAACGAGGATGGGACCTTTGAACTTAGTCTGCCCAAAATTCTTCCGGATACCATTATTTTTGCAGCGAATGGTTATTATAATGATACAGTAATTGTATCCAAAACTGATCGATTTTCTGCAATCTCAGTAACCTTGTATTCAATACGAGCCTTACCGGAATTTATAATTTCTTCTCGCCGAAAGTCAAGCAGTATTTCCAAAATGAAAACGTTGCACGTGGAGGAACTAACCTCTGCCGAATTGCGAAAAGCGGCGTGCTGTAATTTATCCGAATCCTTTGAAACGAATGCTTCCGTCGACGTAAATATAACCGATGCGGTTTCAGGTGCGAAGAAAATTAGAATGATGGGTTTGGATGGTGTTTACACCCAAGTTCAAATGGAAAATATCCCCTATTTGGGAGGGTTAGAAAGTTCGTTTGGACTGCATTCCATTTCAGGTACTTGGATTGAGTCGATACAAATAACAAAAGGGACTGGAAACGTTGTAAATGGGTACGAATCGATGGCAGGACTGGTCAATTTGGAGATAAAAAAACCGGCTGAAATGGAAAAAGTATATTTGAATGTCTTTCAAAATATTTTTGGACGATCCGAACTTAATGCCAATGCAGGGTATAAGCTTTCCAAGAAATGGAATACGGGTTGGTTGGCGCATGCTTCCTCTGTGTACGGACAAATTGATCACAATCACGATAATTTCAGAGATTTACCCACCGGAGATAATATCGCCTTTATGAATCGTTGGGCATTTCAGGGGGATAAGATGGAAGCTCAATTTGGTTTCAATGCCTATCAAGATCGAAAAGTGGGCGGACAAATGGGATTTGTGAGAGGAATGCAACAAGAACCGAATCCACAAGATTTTAAATATGGTGTGTTATTGAATTCAAAACACGTTGATGCCTTTCTCAAAACTGGTTTTTTTGGTAAACGACCGAACCAATCGTTGGGAATTGTTTACAATGTAAAATACCAAGAAATCGTCGGTTCTTTTGGTATTCGAGATTTTTCAGGCATAGAAAAAAGAGGATACGTGAATGCCATTTACGATGATTATTTTGGGACGTTGGATCATAAAATTAAAGCCGGAGCTAGTTTGGTTTTGCTCGATATATCTCAAACAGCGGATTCACTGTATCAACAACGGACAGAAATTGTTCCAGGAGCCTTTGCAGAATATACCTACACAAGTTCGCGTTTGACAGGAGTTTTAGGTGCAAGATACGACCATCATTCACTTTATGGCGGTCAATTTTCCCCTCGCTTTCATGCCAAATATATCATTCATGAAAAAACAGATTTGCGCTTGACAGCCGGAAAAGGGTGGAGGGTACCGAATTACATGATAGATAATATTTCACTGTTGGCCAATTCAAAGCAATGGATTGCACCAGCGGAAATTAAACCAGAAATATCGTGGAATTTTGGCGGTTCGATAGTTCAGGAATTTAAATTGTTTAATGAAAAAGGAAGCATTACCTTTGATTTATACCATACAACTTTTGAAAATCAATTGATTGTAGATCGGGATGTTACAGTGGATGAAATAATTTTTTCGAATTTAAAAAATGCTTCGTATTCGAATAGTTTTCAGTTGGAATTGAGCATTTCTCCTATCAAAAATTTCGACATTCGTTTGGCGTATAAATTCCTTAATGTAAAAGCAAAATACGGTGGAGAGATGCGACAACAAGTGATGATACCGCGTCATAGAGGTTTTGTGAATTTAGCCTATATCTCTCGAAACAAACGGTGGGAATACGATTTGACATGTTCTGTATTTGGTGCGTCACGTTTACCTGTACAGGAAGATGCGAGCAATCCCAACCAGCAAGTTAATGACCAATTGAGTGAAGTTTACCCAATGGTGAATGCTCAGATTACACATGTTTACAAAGTCTGGAATTTTTATCTGGGTGGAGAAAATTTGACTAATTTTAAACAAAAACATCCAATTATCGATGCTCAAAATCCATTCGGATCAAAATTTGATGCAACCAATATTTGGGGGCCAATTATGGGAATAAATTTATACGCAGGAGTACGATATTCAATCAAACAAAAAAAACAAAGTAAAAATTAAAAAGGATAGTATGAAAAAGTATTTTTTGTCTTTGGTTATCTTGTTCTTTTGTGCGATTTTATTCAGTCAAAAAGCTGAAACAAGTGTCATTCAAACATCAGCACAGTGTAATGATTGTAAGGAACGCATCGAAGGAAAATTAAATTACACAAAGGGAATCAAGTTTGCCGAATTGGACATGGAAACCAAAAAAGTAACGGTCAAATATGCTTCTAAAAAGATTTCGCTTCTAAAAATCAAAGAAACCATTGCAGCTATTGGTTATGATGCTGACGAGGTAAAAGCTAAGCAAGAGGATATTTTGAAGTTACCCAAGTGCTGTCAACCTGGAGGAATGGAATTTTACAAGGATTAAATTATTTTATCGTCCTACTTAAACCCTTCTTCCGATTAAGTTAGAGGTGGGGATTTAGGAGGGGGGTCTGAATTTTTAACTCCTTATTTTTTGGTTATTAACCGATCTTTATGTATTTCTTTTTTAGGTTGTAAAATTTTTGTAATAAGACAGATTTATCTTTGATAAAAAGAATATTTATGTCAGACATAGCTCTATTTTTTTCATCTCTTGAAACTCATGACACTGAATTTGCAACCGATCAACTTGGTGCAATAGTGGAACGAAACGAAGGAAGCTTCCCAGAGTTAAAAGCTGGAGGGGTTGCAATCCTTTTTGTTCCTGAGTATAGGGGAAATAATTCTATCTCCTCTAGTTTTCAATCTTTAGATGGATTTAGAATCAAATTTTACCAATTATCCTCCCATTCGGATTGGAAATTTCCTATTTATGATTTGGGAAATATTATCCCCGGTAAAGAATTAAAAGATACTCATTTTGCCGTGGAACAAGTTGTTTTTGAGTTGGTGAAAAAGCGAGTTATTCCAATTATTATTGGTGGAAGTCAGGATTTAACCTTTGCCATGTATAAAGGATATTCACGCCTAGAACAAACGATAAATACATGCGCAGTTGATTATAAACTTGATTTGGGGGATGTTGAAAAGGATATTCATTCCGAAGGGTATTTAAGCCATATGCTTTTACAACGACCTTGTTATTTATTTAATCATGCAAATATTGGATTACAAATTCCATATGCGGGAATAAAAGATTTAGAGTTGTTCGAACGTCTTTATTTTGATGCTTGTCGATTGGGAGAATTTAACGCAGACTTTAAACGGGCAGAACCCCACTTAAGAAACTCAGATTTCTTAACAATTGATTTTAATTCAATTAAAGCTTCTGAAACTCAAACTAAATATGCTCAACCAAATGGATTTTATGCCGAACAAATTTGTCAAATTGCAAAGTATGCCGGAATAAGTGATAAATTGACAAGTATCGGAATATTTAATCATATCGGAACAATCGATTCTAATACAGCTGACTTTCTTCTGGCTGAATTAGTTTGGTACTTTATCGATGGGTTTTCGCAGCGAAAAGCTGATTTTCCCGTTGGTAGTAAATCGCAGTATACTCGACATATTGTTGCAATGGACGATTTTGAAGAAGAAATTGTTTTCTACAAAAGCAATAAGTCTGATCGTTGGTGGTTGGAAGTTCCATATCCTCATCAGGAAGGTATGAAATATGAGAGACATCACTTAATTCCATGTGATTATGAAGATTATGAAAAAGCCATGAGCAATGAATTGCCCGATTTGTGGTGGAAAACATATCAAAAATTGATTTAATCTTCGTGGTAAAAGAACTTGTTCTACATAAATCAAAAGAAAAAATACAAGCCAAAATCTATGAGCTCAAGCGTATTATTGATGAGGTTAAATCATCGTTAGATTCAGATACGAAAAGTTCGGTGGGGGATAAACATGAGATAGCAAGAGCAATGGTTCAGTTGGAACAGGAGAAATTGTATAAACAACTTGCTGAATTCACTCAAATGAAAGGTATTTTAAATCAACTAGATCCTAAAATTAAACATAACAAAATTGGATTGGGTAGTTTAATTCATACAACTCAATGCTGGTATTTTCTTTCCGTAGGATTAGGCCACATTCCCGTGGAAGAATCATTTGTTTTTGCCTTAAATCCTCAAGCCCCTTTGGGTAAGCAATTAATAGGAAAAAGGGTAGGTGAGGAAGTGGAATTTAATGGCGATAAAATTTTAATTAAGGAACTATATTAGAAAACTATTTATACTCAGAATTTTAGTAAATTTTTCAATCCTAATTTTTTTGGAGAAATGGTATCTTCATAAAGTATTGGTATTTTTTTTGAAAAAAAATAGACACCACCTTTTACCTTTCCATCAATTTTTATTGGTATCTTTTCTTTTATCAGTAGCATCATCATTTTCATCATAGCACCATCGGCCATGTCAAATCTCATGGGAACTTCAAGCTTGGTATCTTTTTTACATTTAATTTTTTGAGTTTTAGTCAAATTCAACGTACCATACAATTGATTTTCTGCATAGACATCCAATTTTGAAGGTTTCACTTTTAGCGTATAAAAATTTGGGTTATAAACGGTTGTTTTCACAGTGAATTTCACTTTGTTTCCTTCAATTCCATCGAATGTGTAGCCATCCATACTTTTGAATTCAGGATATTTAAATGAAACACAAGAACTAAGAAATAATATTGAGATTAGTCCTAAAAATGCTTTCATATTATTTTGTTAATTCGGTGAAATAATAATAAAAGTACGGAATAGTCTCAATTCCTTTGTAGAAATTAAATAAACCAAAATGTTCATTTGGTGAATGAATGGCATCGCTGTCTAACCCAAACCCCATTAAAATTGTCTTCAATCCCAATTCTTTTTCAAACATCGCAATTATTGGAATACTTCCCCCACTTCTTACCGGAATTGGTTTTTTACCGAATGCTTTTTCGTAGGCCATACTTGCAGCCAAATATCCAACTGAATCAATTGGTGTTACTGCTGCCTCGCCGCCATGATGAGGTTTTACAATTACTTTCACGGAGTTTGGCGCAATTGACTCAAAATGGGTCTTAAATAAATTGGTTACTTCTTCGGGGTCTTGATCAGGAACCAGGCGCATGGAAATTTTAGCGAATGCTTTTGAAGCGATAACTGTTTTTGCTCCTTCGCCAGTATATCCGCCCCAGATTCCATTCACATCCAACGTTGGACGAATAGAACCTCTTTCCATGGTTGAATATCCAGACTCACCCATTGTTTCTGCAATATTCAGAGCTTTGCAATATGCCACGTGCGAGAAGGGTGCTCTTGCCATTTCAGCCCTTTCCTTGTCTGTTAGTTCTACAACTTTGTCGTAAAATCCGGGTATTGTAATTTTTCCATTCGAATCGTGCAACGAGGCAATCATTTCAGCGAGAACATTTATTGGATTTGCGACACAACCACCGTACAATCCTGAATGTAAATCACGATTTGGGCCTGTAACTTCCACTTCAACATAGCTTAATCCTCTTAATCCGGTTGTAATGGATGGAACATCATTCGCTAACATTCCTGTATCAGAAACTAGAATAATATCCGCTTTCAATCGTTCTTTTTCCTCTTTCACGAAAATAGCCAGGTTTTCACTTCCAACTTCCTCTTCACCTTCTATCATAAATTTTACATTGCACGGAAGTTCATTCACAGCCAGCATTGATTCAACTGCCTTCACATGCATAAACATTTGTCCTTTATCATCACAAGCCCCACGAGCAAAAATAGCTCCTTGAGGATGTTTTTCTGTACTTTTAATTACCGGTTCAAAAGCGGGAGAAGACCACAACTCCAATGGATCTGCCGGTTGAACATCGTAGTGTCCATAAACTAAAACCGTTGGTTTTGTTGCATCAACAATTTTCTCACCGTAAACAATTGGATTTCCTGCTGTTTCGCATACTTCAACATTTTGTATTCCTATTTTTCGCAATCCCTCAGCAAGAGTTTCTGCACATTGTATCACATCTTTTTTATAGCTAGGATCTGCTGATACAGACGGGATTTTTAGTAATTCGAGCAATTCATTTAAGTATCGTTCTTTATTTGAGTTTGAGTATTTCTGTGTCTGATCCATAGGATGTATTAATTTAGTTATTCATGCTGTGGCTCCTCCAAGAATCGAACTTGGATCTAACGTTTAGGAAACGCTTGTTCTATCCGTTGAACTAAGGAGCCTAAATCCACGAACAAAAATAAAGAAATTACAAGGATAAAATTCTAAAAAATCATTACTTTTGCACTGGGCAAGTCTTCTGCGACCAGCTCCCTTCCAATCCTCCAGGACGGGAACGTAGCAAAGGTAGAAGGTTGTAGCGGTGCGACAGGAGTAGCTTGCCCTCTTTTAACATAAAATTCTCGACTATTTTTAGGTTCTTTGAATTAAAACGAGCTATTTATTTTCATTTTGGAATTCGTTTTTTTCATTTATTGATTTAGCAAAAAAATAGAAACATCTATTTGCAGGCTATAGATCACAAACATAATCGAATAATTGGCTTAAATTTTTTTTACATAATTTAATAGCTTTGGAATAATTATTGAAAAAATAGAAAGATCATGAAAATTAATTTTCATTCTGTCCTTCCTGATCCATTTAGTTCAATTACTAATCAAACTAAAAGTATTTGGAATTCAACTTTTGAACTTGATTCAACAAAACAAAATAAGGTTTTAATATCAGCAAGTAGCGGAAAAGGTAAAACAACATTTGTAAATATGTTAGTCGGTTTACGCAGAGATTATTCGGGCGAAATTTATATAAATCACAAAAATATCCGTTCCCTGACCATCGAGGAATGGGTTGATATTCGCGCAAATAAAATTTCGGTCATTCATCAAGATTTACAGTTGTTTCCAAATTTAACTGCAGTTGAAAACATCGATTTAAAAAATGAATTAACAAATACCTTAAGTAAAATTGAAATTGAAAAATTACTCGTAGAAGTTGGTCTTATTGATAGAAAAAATCAACAGGTAGCCACTATGTCAATGGGTCAAAAACAAAGAATTGCGATTGTTAGGGCACTATGCCAACCCTTTGAATGGCTTGTTTTGGATGAACCATTTTCACATTTAGATGATGAAAATACTGAGATTTGTTTTAAAATGATTCATGAGAGATGCCAACATCTAAAGGCAGGTTTTATTTTGACCTCATTAGATTTATTTAAAAATTACCAATTTGATGTTTCTCGAAAACTAGAATAATGCTTAAAAAAGTACTATTTCATAATCAAGATAAAATTCAATTTAGGATTGCAATTGCAGGTGCAGTAATTGGCATCTTATTTTTAGTATCATCTATTCATTATTTAATTCGCGTCAATCAATACGGTAAGGGAGAGGAAATTCTGGGCCCAAATACGATGATTGTTCAGAAAAAAGTTGATAATTCATCCTCCTTGAAGCTATCAAAAACTGATTTTAGTCAGGGTGAAGTAGCTCGATTTAAAAATGAATCGTTCATAGAGGATGCTCAGGCTGTGATATGCAATAATTTTTATGTTTTATTACTTACGGATGATTCTCATATCCCAAAATTTAGTTCTGATGTTTTTTTACAAACAGTCGATGTAAAATTTTTAGATGTCTCGGGACAAAAATGGAAATGGAAGAAGGGAGATTCTCATGTACCCGTTGTAATGCCCCGTGATTTTTTGGTCATGTTGAATACTTTTATGAGTGCAAGTGGCATTCCTCAAATATCGGAGGATTTAGCAAAAGAAATCAGCTTTAAACTTCGTATATCGAATGAGAATAAACAGGAGTTTATTAATGCGAAAATAGTTGGTTTTACGAATGAAATTCCTTCGCTTCTTGTACCTGAATCTTTTATGAAGTACGCTAATGAACACTATTCAACCAAAGAAGAATCTAAAATAACAAATGTTATGATTTCAACCAAAGAAGGGGAATTTGGTAAAATGGAGCAATTTTTAAAAGATCGTGGATTGGAGTCGAGAAAATCACAAGTAATGATTGGAAAATTAAAAAGTATTATTAGTACATTATTTATTGTATTGTTAATTATTTCTATTGTTACGGTACTAGTTTCAGGATTAGTATTGATTCAATATCTGCAGCTGCTGATTGTGAGTAATAAATATCAAATTAAAATATTATTGAGATTGGGTTACCGCCCAAGTATTATTATTTTAACTTTTACAAAATACTTAGGGGCGACTTTTGGAAAAATTGCCCTATGCGGATTAATGTTGTTTTTTATTGAGAAGTTTATTGTTGATTCTTTTTTTGAAAGGGGGGGGATTATTTTAAATCATAGTGTTTCTTTACTGAGTATTTTTGTTGTAACTATTTCCTTTTGTACTTTTGTATTTGTAAGTTATTTGGTTGCTAAAAAGAAAATCTTGAAAGAATTTTTTAGTTAAAGTTTTGTTAAACTATTTTCAATATTAAAATTTCGTCGTCCTCTAAAAAATCCCATTCTATGAAATTATCAGTTAGTTTAATTTTATTTATTTCTCAACTCTGTTTTTTAAGCCACGCCCAAAAATTGAAGTTTAAGGTAACAGGTGTTAAAGATTCAACTGTTTTTTTGATAAAATATTATGGCCAAAAATTATACTATGCAGACACGGCTGTTTTTAAAAATGGGTACGTGGAATTCGATGGTAAAAAACAAAAGCCAGGAATAATGGGTCTCTATTTACCCGATCAGAAGTACTTTGAATTTATTTATAATAACGAAGAAATTTACCTAGAGACTTCAGCTCCTGATTATACTGCAAATTTGAAGGTAAAAAAATCCGCCGAGAATATGATTTTTCTGCCTTATGTAAAATATATTACCAATAAGAAAATTGAAGTTGGTAAATTGAGTGAACAAAAAAGTAAGTTAAAAGATACAGATCCAAACTACAAGGAACTTACTATTCAGATTGATAAATTAAACCAAGAAGTTGAAGCCTATCAATTGGATTTAATGAATAATAATTCAGATAAATTAGTCGCAAAAATCGTAAAAATGTCTCGTGACATTGAAATTCCCGAATCCCCAAAAAATGAAATAGGTGAGACATTGGATCAAGATTTTCGATTTAAATATTACAGAGCTCACTATTGGGATAATATTGATTTATTCGATGATCGATTGGTAAATAATCCCGTGTTTCACAATAAAATGGAATTTTATTTCACGAAAATGATGCTCCAACATTGGGATACAATATTAAATTATTCCTTTGAATTTTGTGACAAATTAAATCCAAAATCTAAGATTTTTGAATACGTTGTAGGTTGGATTACTTCAACTTATGGTAAAAGTGAAATTATGGGGATGGATAAAGTTTATACGTATATGAGAAAACGCTATTACTGCTCTAAAAATGCTGAGGGTAAGTCCCCTGCCTTTTGGATAGCTGAAGATAAATTTAAAGATTTGTGTGATAAAATTGACATAGAAATGAATTTGGTAATGGGCGTTCGTCCACCAAATTTAATTTTGAAAGATTCATCTGATTTAAACTGGGTTAATTTATATAATGTAGCTAGAAAATCAGAATACACAGTTCTATACTTTTGGGATCCAGAATGTGGGCACTGTAAAAAAACTACACCAAAACTTCAAACCTTGTATGATAAAAAGTTTCGTGATAGAAATATAGAAATCTTTGCGGTAGGAAAGGCAATTGATAAAGACTTTGAAGCTTGGAAAAAATTCATTCGAGAGAATAAAATGACATTTTTAAATGTTGCAGTTACTGATAAGCTTTATGAATTAGCTAAAAAAGATCCAAATAGCCTCGTACCAGTTCCTGGAGAAGATAATACATTTAAACCTACAACATTGGAGTCATTGAATTATCATACAACCTATGATATTTTCTCAACTCCTCAGGTGTATATTTTAGATAAAGAATGTAAAATTATTGCAAAACGCGTTTCTATTCCTCAGATAGAAGAAATGTTAGATGCTTTGCAAGGTAAAAAAGATTTACCAAAATTATTTCCGCCAGATCCTGAGGAAGATAAACAAATGCAACAGCACTAGAATTTCATTTTCTGTTGAATGTACTGAATATCTTTCTGCATTTCTTTTAGCGACTGGCTAATTGAGTTCGTATCCATTTGTATGTCAGGAAGTTCAGGTGAAATGTAATTTACAAATCGCCAAATTTCAACAATTGAATTTACATGTACCATGTATGGTTTGTACAAAGTGTTTGTTGAACATAATTGAAACGAGCCTGCTTCCTCCAACATATTATTCAGTACTTTGAATACAATTCCATCTTCTTTGGTTACAACAATACAAGGGGTGCCCGATCGTACGGATTGCCAATTTTGAATAAACTCTCCAACAACATACGAGCCTTCTCCAACTGGAGGCATTGAGTCTCCTTGAATTGGAAATGATCGGTATTTCTTTTGTCTTGATAAGAATGGTAAAGAAAAGGTGGGTAGTACCTTTAAGTATTCTGGATCTGCGTAACCTGAAACGTAACCAGCAGATGCTTTTAACGGAATCAGTTCAATAACTTCTTCATTATTTTTATCAATTACTGATGCAAGAACTCGTAGATTTTGACCTTTTACGTCAGCTGAATTGCCATATTCAATTCTTTTCCAGTCCGAATCAGTATAATTTTCAAAATTTTCCCGTAAGAGAAAGTCTGTCGATACTTGATAAAAGTCCGAAAGGTTTAATAAGTTTTCCAAATTTGGTTGAGCTACCCCGTTTTCATAGCCACTGTAGGTAGATCGAAATAGACTTAATGCCTTGGCCACCTCTTCTTGAGAGAGCTTTTTTCTTTTTCGAAGTGCTTTTAAATTTGATCCTATTTTCATAAATTTACTTTTTACAAATATATAATTATTTAGTTTATAGTCAAAAAAATTACTAAAAAATAATCAAATTTGTACACAAATTATTTTCAAAAAAATATTTGATGAAAAAGCTTTTTCGCTCAGTTCTAATTTCAATTTTAATTCTCTCAGCTTGCTCTCGAGGGTATGGAACGGTTTACAATCAAAAAAATCTAACAATTTATTACACAAAAGAAGAGGAATTGATCTTGGTTAAAAAACTTGCTGACTACTGGTTTTTAAATGAATTAATTTCACAAAAACCCCAAAGTATTCGATTATTTCAATCCGAAACAACATACCAATTACAATTAATTAAAACAAAAACGTTCGATGCCAAATTATTGAATTTTGATGCAATAAAAAATTTACAAGCTCTGGAGGATGATTTAAATCGGTCAGTTTTTTTGAAACGTAGAGTGGACATTGTCGTTTGTGATTCACAATACAAGGTGTTACATAGTCTAAATTATTAATTTTCGAGAATATTGAAATACTATTATCAATGAGTAAGCGTTTATTTAATATGTTTAGAAGTTTTATCATTTTATTTTTTCTATTTAATTTGAAAATAGCAGTACATTCCCAGCGTTCTCAAAACCAAAATTTTTATTCACTTTCGGAATTTGGACCTACTTTCGGCTATATGTATTACCTCGGCGACTTAAATCCATCCAAACAATTCTATAATCAAAAATCAGGTATTGGCCTTATGTATAGATATAATGTTCATCCCAGGTTGACGTACCGATTTAATTTTTTAGCAGGTTCTGTTGAAGCAAATGATTCAGATTCTAAAAATGACATTCTACGAAATCGTAATTTAAGTTTTCATAGTAACATCCAAGAATTATCTGGTGGCTTAGAATTTCATTATTATAAATATCAATTGGGAAATAACAGATACAGATTTACCACATACATGATTATTCAGGCTGGCTTATTTCATTTCAATCCGACAACAACATTAAATGGGGACACTTTATTTTTACAGCCACTTGGTACGGAAGGTCAGGGAACAACCTATGGAAAAAAAAGAAAATACTTAAGGTACCAACCCTCTATTCCAATTGGAATTGGAGCTA